>Ga0210019_1000016_pt1 | contig 259602 bp, 242 predicted proteins | sample CryGeyCG2114_020_2_FD_183969 | JGI IMG/M metagenome (GOLD analysis project Ga0210019, IMG submission 183969) | Groundwater microbial communities from aquifer - Crystal Geyser CG11_big_fil_rev_8/21/14_0.20 (SPAdes) (version 2) | ecosystem: Environmental > Aquatic > Deep subsurface > Groundwater...
ATCCCATCCCGAACTCGGCAGTTAAGCCCTGTTGCGGCGAAGGTAGTGCCAGGGAGACTTGGTGTGAGAATAGCAAGATGCACCATCCTTATTTTAAAGAAGCCACTCTAACGAGTGGCTTTTTTTTGTCTAAAATTGTTTTTGACGCGCATTTGACTGCTGTGAGACTATTATTCTATGCATATACCATCAAGAATTCTTCGTTTACAACTCATTGCGCTATTTTGCCTTACTATCATTTCCCTTTTTGCTTTTTACTATTCCGATTCGCTCGGTGATAACTACCAAGCCATATCTTCAAACTCTGAATCTATTAATTATTTTTCATATTATTTAAGTTCATCCATTGTTTGGGCTGGATATTACACAGGTCCGTGGATTGTTTTTGTTTTTGTTGTGTTTAGCATTTTCTATTCATTCCTTTATCGTCAGAGAGAAGATTGGATCGATACGCTTAATGCCCTCTCACTCGGTGTTTTTACTTTTAGTTTAACTGCGATTCTTTATCCAAAAATTATAGGCAGTGGATTGCTCAGCTTTGCTCACTTTTGGCTCGATGATGTAGCGATGATTTCTTTGGCCGTAGTAACCTTTATTGCCTTTATGTTCGGAAGCTTTAGAAGCTCATTTCACCAGAATCTTATTCTATTTTCCAAAGCAATGTGGGCGAGCGTTCTATGGATTCAAGATAGAGTATTGACTCCTGCATTCAGCTTTTTTGCAAAAAACCTTCCTGACAAAAAGAACAAGCTTCAACAGGCCATGCAAGTGGGGCTTCCAAAGTTATTAAAGGGTGGTCAGTCTGATGTAGAAAAAAGTAGCGAAGGTTCGTTTCATTATAGCCATGAAGAAATTGCAATGACGAAACCATCTCGCAAGAGAAAAGAGACTGAAGCTCCTCTCCTAGAAAGTGCTGGAATTGATGACAAAGAGCTGGAGATGGCAGTTCATCAATTTGATCAAGACGAAGAGTTCGAAGAAGAAGATTTTAGAGACGATGATGATTACACAGATGAGCCAGCTACTAAGGTAACGAAACCGAAACGCTCACCGATGAATGACCCAAAAATTGAGAAACAATATTTTGAAATTGTCTCAACGCTCTCTCAAAGAAAAACCAATTATCAGCCTTCGCATCCCGATGATATTTATTTTCAAGATATCATTCGCAGAATTGAAGACAAGCTCTCTGAATTTAAAATCGAAGGGCGAGTGATCAACGTTTTAAAGGGTCCCGTTGTAGACACTTTTGAAGTGGAGCTAGGATCTGGAGTTAAAGTTTCCAAAGTCACCAACTCCGAAAAAGATCTATCAATGGCACTTTTGGGTGCTCCGATTCGTATCGTTTATCCAATGATCGGTCGCACGACAGTGGGAATTGAAGTTCCAAGAAATCCTCGCGAATTTATTTTGCTAGAAGAAGTTTTGAATTCTGATGAATATAAAAAATCAAACCTCGCGCTTCCTGTAGCGATGGGAAAAAATGCTTACGGCGAAGTCTTTGTTGTCGATCTCGCGGCGATGCCTCACATGCTTGTCGCAGGTGCAACAGGTGCTGGTAAGTCGGTTTTCATCAACTCATTACTTGTCTCATTGCTGGCCAAGAAATCGCCTCAGCAAATGAAATTGATTCTTATCGATCCAAAGCAACTCGAACTTGCTCTCTATGCGAAACTTCCTCATTTGGTCATGCCAGTGATTACTGACGCCAAAATGGCAGCGATTGCGCTTCTTTGGGCCTGCCAAGAAATGGAGCGCAGATATTCAATCTTAAAAGAATTTGGTGTGCGAAATATTGAAGGCTTTAATCAAAAACTTCAAAGGGCAACTCCTGAACTTTTAGCTTCGATTCGTCAGCACTATGACGATCAAGATCACGAGAACTATGAATTGCCTTATCTGGTTATCATCGTCGATGAATTTGCTGATTTGATTTTAACGAAGGCCGGAAAAGAAATTGAAAACAATATTTGTCGTCTCGCCGCAAAGGCCAGAGCAGCAGGTATTCACCTCGTGATCGCGACTCAGAGACCATCGGTTGACGTCATTACTGGTCTTATCAAATCAAATTTCCCAACTCGCGTTTCATTCCGCGTAACTTCGGCAGTGGATTCGAGAACCATTCTGAATTCAATTGGCGCAGAGAAATTGCTCGGAAAAGGTGACATGCTTTATAAGTACGGAACTGCCAGCTTCCGAGTTCACTCTTCGTTTGTTGATGAAGAAGAAATTGAAGTGTTAACAGACCAGCTCGCGGCCTTGCCACAAAATTATCACACGGGCGCTATCGATTTCCTTGAAAATGGGGGAACTGAAGAGCGCGACTCTTACTCTTTTGGAACTCATATTCCATCATCAACTCCGACTGATGGTTCATCAGATGACGACTTATATCGCGAAGCGGTAAGAATTGTCGTTGAACACCGTACGGCAAGTGCTTCAATGCTGCAACGCAGGCTAAGAGTCGGATATAATCGAGCGGCCAATTTGATCGAAGAAATGGAATCTCGAGGAGTGGTTGGACCAGCTGAGGGATCAAAGCGAAGAAAGGTTTTAGTTGCTCCCGACGAGCTGCGCTAAATAGTCCCTTTTTCCTCTCAAAACCCTTGCGACAATAGGCCCCAGTATGCTATTCATTGCAGACCTAAAAAATTGATTTTGGGATAATCTCAGTCACCTGGTTGATGGTCTAGTTAGCGCTAGCAACAGGTGATATGAAAAACCATCAACACTAGAAGGAGAATCTATGAGTGGTGAATTAGAATTACAAGGTTTGTTAGAATCAGGAGCTCACTTTGGGCACCAGACTCACAAGTGGAATCCAAAGATGAAGAAATTCGTCTATGGTGAGAAAAACGGTATTTATATTATCGATCTTTCTCAAACAATCCCAATGGCAAAGAAAGCTTATGACTTTTTGAAGAAAGTTTCTTCAGAAGGAAAGCCAATTTTGTTCGTAGGAACAAAGAGACAAGCTTCTGAAACAGTAAGAAACGCTGCTGAATCATGTGGTGCTAATCACGTGACTCACCGTTGGTTGGGTGGAATGCTCACTAACTATAAAACAGTTGCTCTCTCAATTGATAAACTAAGAAAAGTTGAAAAAATGAAAGAGACTGGTGACTTCAATCTTTTAACTAAGAAAGAACGTTCAAAAGTTGATAAAGATGTATTGAAGTTAGAAAGAAACTTGGGCGGGATCAAAGACATGAGAAAAATCCCAGGTGCTCTATTCATCATCGATCCAGGCAAAGAAAAAATTGCTATCGAAGAAGCTACAACACTTGGTATTCCAGTTGTTGCTATTACAGATACAAACTGCGATCCATCTGGAATCGACTATGTTGTTCCAGGTAACGACGATGCTATCAAATCAGTAAAAATGTTTGCTGAGTACTTTGCATCTGCTGTTGCAGAAGGTTCACGCTACGCTAAGAAAGACAGAGGGGCTGCTGAAGGCCGTGACGTTGCTCTTGAAAATGAAATCATTTCGAAGTTTGAAAAAGACATCGACTTGGTTGGCGACGACGAAGAATAATAAATTTTAAAAAAAGGAATAGACATGTCTTTTACTGCTAGTGATGTAAAACAACTAAGAGAAATGACTGGTGCTGGGATGATGGCTTGTAAAGAAGCTCTTACAGCAACTAACGGAAGTGTTGACGAAGCTGTTGATTACCTAAGAAAAAAAGGTCTCGCGGCTGCTTCAAAGAAGCAATCACGTATTGCTGCTGAAGGCGTTGTCACAACTGTTGTAGAAGGAAACTTCGGTGTTGTTCTTGAAGTAAACTGTGAAACTGACTTTGTTGCAAAAGGCGACGATTTCAAAGGATTTGCAGACAAGGTTGCTCATAATCTTGTTAAGAATAAAGTACAAGATGTCGAAGCTCTTAAAAACAGCAAGCTTGAAGGTGCCGCTGGTACAGTTCAAGAAGGTGCTAATGAGTTAACGATGAAATGTGGTGAAAAAGTTGATGTTCGCCGTTTTGAAACTATCGCCTTAAATGGCAATGGTTTTATCGGTAACTATAACCACGGCGGAAGAATTGGAACGTTGGTTGCTCTTTTAACGGACAAGGGCTCAGATGCTCAAGTTCAAGAATTGGCAAAAGACATTGCTATGCACGTCGCTGCAGCTTCACCAAAATTTTTAGATGGTTCTCAAATTGATGAAAACTTCAAGAAGAGAGAAGCTGAAATTTATGCTGCTCAATTAAAAGAAGAAGGTAAACCTGAGAATATGATCGAGAAGATCGTCATGGGTAAACTTAACAAGCTTGCAAAAGAAGTTTGTCTTCTTGAGCAATCATTCGTAAAAAATCCTGACGTAACAATCGCTCAGCAAGTTGCCAATGTTGCAAAAGCTGTAGGCACAACGATTACAGTTCAAGGTTTCCAAAAGCTTGGCTTGGGAGAAGGCATCGAGAAGAAGCAAGATAATCTTGCTGAAGAAGTTGCCAAGATCACTGCCGGCAGTCACTAAGATTTAAATTGTTCGAACTCAAAGGGGGCTTAACGGTCCCCTTTTTTTTAGGTTGTGGTAAGAGATGAAATACAAAAGAATTCTGTTAAAATTATCTGGTGAAGCTCTCTCGGGAGACCGCGATGGGGGAATCAGTCCTGAAGTTCTAGAGAACATTGCCAAAGAAATTAAAATTGCGACAGAGATGGGAGTAGAAATAGGTATCGTCATGGGTGGAGGAAATATCCATCGTGGTGTCGCTGGAGCGACCATCGGAATGGATCGTACAACTTCCGACCATATGGGCATGCTTGCAACAGTGATCAATTCTGTGGCTTTGCAAGACTGCTTAGAGCGCATGGGAGTTTTTACTCGTGTATTGACTGCGATTGAAATGAGAAGAATCGCTGAACCTTATATTAGAAGAAGGGCCATTCGTCACCTTGAGAAAAAACGTGTGGTGATTTTCGCAGCCGGAACAGGGAACCCTTATTTTACAACTGATACAGCCGCCGCCCTTCGTGCGACTGAAATTGATGCGGATGTAATTTTAAAGGCAACTAAAGTTGATGGCATTTACGACAAAGATCCAATGAAGTTTAACGATGCCGTTAAATTTGAAAGTTTGTCCTATATGGACGTAATCAATAAAGGCATTAAGGTAATGGATACAACAGCTATTACTTTATGTATGGAAAATAATTTAGATATTATGGTTTTCAACATGTTTGAAAAAGGAAATATCCAAAAAGTTGTGATCGGTGACAAGGTTGGAACGATCGTTACGAAAGAATAATAAAGGAGCCTTTTATGATAGATGGAATTAAAAATTTATTAAAAGATCAAATGGGTAAATCAATTGAATCTTTAAAATATCAAATTACAAAAATCAGAACAGGAAGAGCAAGTGCCAACGTTCTCGATGGAATTTCTGTCGATTATTACGGAACACCAACTCCAATTAAGCAAGTTGGACAGATCTCAACTCCTGAGGCTCGCTTGCTTCAAATCCAACCTTTTGATAAGTCTTTGATCTCAGCAATTGAGAAATCAATTATTGCTGCCAATATTGGCCTTACTCCTTCTAATGATGGAAATCTTATTCGTTTACCATTTCCAGCTTTGACTGAAGAGAGAAGAAAAGAGCAAGTTAAAGATCTTAAGAAGATTGGTGAAGATGCAAAGATCGCCATTCGTAACGTTCGTCGCGATCAAAACGAAGTCGTTAAGAAAGGTGAAAAAGATAAGAAAATTTCTGAAGACGATTCAAAGAAATTTCAAGATGAAATTCAGAAAGTAACTGACGAGTATATCAAGCAAGTTGATAAGATCATCGGTGATAAAGAATCTGAGATTCTTAAAGTCTAACAAGGACTACGATGAGCACAATTAAACACGTTGCAATCATCATGGATGGAAATGGGAGATGGGCTCAGTCTCGTGCCCATACCCGTGTATGGGGGCATATTCGTGGCTCTTCAATTGTTTCCGATATTGTTGAAGAAGCAGATGATTTAGGACTTAAGGCCCTTACTCTTTACGCCTTCTCCACTGAGAATTGGAGTCGTCCTTTTAATGAAGTGACAACTCTTTTTAGTTTATTAAAAAAATTTCTTTTAAAAGAAAAAGAACGAATCATTAAAAATCGAATTCGCTTTAGAGTGATTGGGGACTACTCCAATCTTCCGGAGGGAACTCAGTCGATCATTACAGAACTTGAAGATCTGACAAAAGATTTTAAAGGTCTTAAGCTGACATTTGCATTTGGTTACGGTGGCCGTAATGAGATAGTTCATGCTGTTAATCAGTACATTCAAGCTAATCCTGGCCAAAAAATCGACGAAGCTCAACTTGGTGAGAGATTATTCGCACCTGAGGCTGGAGATGTGGATCTTTTGATTCGTACAGGTGGAGATCAGCGCATTTCTAATTTTCTTTTATGGCAATGTGCCTACGCTGAACTTTATTTCAGTGAAACTAAGTGGCCAGAATTTAATCGTTCAGAATTTAGATCCATACTTGAAACTTGTGCTAATAGAGAAAGAAGGTTTGGAAACGTTAAGGCCATTGCTTCTCTCGATGAGACGAGCAAAGTAGCTCAAACCAATAAAAAGAAATTTGGCTTGGGCCGAGTGTGAGGTTTTAATGTCAAAAAATACCATGCTGAGAATTATTTCAGCGGCAATCCTTTTGGCAATTCTTGTTCTATGCATTTATTTTGGTCGAATTCCGACACTGTCATTTGTTTTTGTTGCAGGAATTTTGATTCAATACGAAATTTTCAAAAACTTTCTTAAATTCAAGCCTTTTGGATTCATTAGTATAATCTCGATGGTCATGTTCACATTAGTTTTCTGGTTTAATGCTAAAGGAACGACCTCTTTTCAGAATACAATCCTCGCTTTAGGCTTAGTGGTTGATATTCTTTTTATCATTTATCTTTTTGCAACTAAAATTGATTCAACTGTCGTCAAAGATCATTGGATCAAATTCCCTCTATCCCTACCTTTTCTTCTGACAATATTTATTTCCTGTGTTGGTCAGCTAATCAATCTTCCTAACTGGAAGCTCCTCATCGGATTGGTCTTATTTGTGAATTTCGGCATGGATACCGGCGCCTGGTTGATTGGTAAAAACTTTGGCAAACATAAATTGTGGAAAAGTGTAAGTCCCAGTAAAACGCTCGAAGGCCTTTTGGGAGGAGTTCTTTTTTCTAGTGTTCTCGGAACTCTTTATTGGAAACAGTTTTTAGGTGAAACTTCTTGGGCCATGTCATTAATATTTGGTCTTCTTGGTGTCTTTTCTCAAGTTGGCGATCTTGTCCAGTCTAAAGTTAAGCGGCAATTTGCTATTAAAGATTCTTCCTCTTTGATTCCAGGACATGGTGGAGTGTATGATAGAGTAGATAGTTTAATGTTTGTAACACCGATGTTTTTAGTAATGTATAAGTATTTTTATTTTTAAATTATGCTCTTTGAAAAGTTTGCCATATTCGTTCTCTTTTTAGGTCCTCTCGTTTTCTTTCACGAGTTGGGGCATTTTTTATTTGCTCGTCTCTTCGGCGTTCGCGTAGAAGTTTTCTCGATTGGCTTTGGCCCTAAGTTATTTAAGATAAGAAAAGGTTTCACCGAATATGCTGTTTCGCTGATTCCCCTCGGTGGCTATGTCAAAATGTTTGGCGACGATCCTCTTCATAAAGATGAAATTCCTCAAGAGCTCAGAAAGGTAAGTTTCACTTTTCAAAACAAGTGGGCGCGCTTCTGGATTGTCATGGGTGGTCCTCTGGCCAATTTTATTTTGGCTTTTGCCGTTTTCATGATGCTTCTTTTAGTAGGTGAAAAGTCTCCTGAAATAAAAATGGGAGTGGTTTCTCCTGATAGTAAATTTTATGCGCTTGGAGTGAGAACCGGTGATGTCCTCTCTAAAGTAAATGGAAAAGAAATTTATAATACTACTGATATCATGATGAGTTCTGACGATATGATTAAAAGCATATCGTTGAATCGCAAAAATCAAAGTGTTGAAGTTGTGGTTAACCAAAAGCCAGAAGCATTCTTTGAAGAGTTTGTGAATTATCCCCCAGCTCTCAAGGTTCCGGTATTAGTCAGTCGAGAAGGGAAGTGGTTCTGGGTTTCACAAAATGAAAACCCACAGCATGATTTGTCGCTTGATGAAATGGCCGAGATGAATCTTTCGAAAGTTTATCTGTGGGAAATGAAACCAGACACTGCTGGGAAGCCAGAATTCTTAGATGCTGCAAATCCAATGCAACTTGATATTAAGCCAGGAACGAATGCTCAATTTTTCTCTCAATTAAGAAGTTTAAAAGATCTTTTTAGTCTCGATTTGATCGTCAAAAGAATTAACCCTAATTCCCCCGCTGAAAAAGGTGGGGTACAAGTCGGAGATCTCGCTTATAGATTTAATGGCGAAGTCGTTTACGATTTTGAACAACTCAAAAACATGACTCAGAAATCGGAAGGAGAAGTATCTCTCGATGTTTTGAGAAAAAATGAAATTATAAATTTAAAGTTAACACCTGAGAAAACAGCAACTGAAGGTGTAACTAAAAAATTGATTGGTATTTATAGTCGTGCTGAATTTATAGCTCCGAAATTTGTTGAAATTAAGCCGTTAGGCTTTTTTGCGACAATTCCCAAGGCCCTTTATCGCACTTGGGATACTATGGTCAAGACGGTTGAGAGTTTTAAAAAATTAATATTTAGAGAAGTTTCTTTTAAGACTATTGGCGGACCGCTATCTATTGGAAAGGTTGCTTCGGACTCGTTTAACACCTCGATAACTAGTTTTCTTTTTCTCATGGCCGTTATTTCAATTAATCTAGGCGTCATTAATCTTTTTCCAATTCCGGTATTAGATGGTGGCCATATCATGTTTATTCTTTTAGAAATTATTAACCGCGGTCCTATCTCCAGAAGAAAAATGGAAATCGCTCAGCAAGTAGGTTTATCTTTATTGTTGATGTTGATGGTAGGAGCTTTGGTCAATGATTTTTCAAGATTGATATGACAAAATATTTATTCCTCGATAGCTCTCTTTATCTCCAATTTGGTTTGTTGGATGAGAATTTTAAGTGGATCGATCATGTCTTGATCGAGACTACAAAGAGCTCAAATATTTTACATTCAGAACTCAACCGCATGCTTGAAAAAAATAGAATGTCGATGGACGATATCGAAGCTATTTTTAGTATTTCTGGACCTGGCTCTTATACAGGTGTTCGTTTAGTCGAAGGAGTTACTCAAATCCTGGACTGGCAAGGTAAAACAATTTACAGCATTCATCATTTTGAACTCCCTTACCTAGTAGGTGTTGAAAGAGGAAGCTGGATTTCGGAAGCATTCAAAGGCGAAGTTTTTGAATACTCCTGGAACGGTGATTCTAATAAGCATAGGCTTTTGTCAAAAAATCAGCTCGACACTATTTTTGAAGAAAATCTTTTCTCTCACAGATCAGATTTTTTAGACCTACCAACAATGTCGACTTCGGCTATGGTATTTGAAAATGCAGAACTTATTTTCTCGGCCATGAAAAAGTTAGAAATGAAACGTGAGCCATTTTATTATCGCGAACTTGAGACAGAATTCAAAGTCACTCAATAGAATCCCTTAATGACAATTTTCTCCTCTCACTGTATCCTTGATTGATGCTGCCGAAGGTTTACTATTCTGGGAAGTGGAACACACTTCTTTTCATTGTTCTCTTTTTCTTATGGGTCTTTGGACTCTACAAATTGATATTAACGACACTGCTCATTTATCTATGCTTGCGTTGGCTTTTTCGCCGAAAAATCTTTTCTCACTTCGACGGTCTTACAATTAAGCAGGGTCTTATTCTTGCTCCCTTGAGTGGATTTGTTGTGGGAACGCGATCCAATGTCACTCATAAACAGTTTGGCGAAGATCTGCGTGAAATTCGTTTTATGATTCCTTGGCACACCGGATATGGAATTTTTCTGCCAGACACCGCAGAGGTGGAAGAGATTAAAGTAGAGAAAGGTCCTTCTTTTTTTAGACTCTTAAATCAAAAAATTCCCGATCAGATTGATAAACTATTTCCGGGGCTCTTTCTAACTCTTCGAAATTTAGTTGGTGATAAAATTCATATGCAATTCGTAAAGTGTACAACTGGTTATTGGCCAGAATTGCGAGTAATGCCAGGTGATCGTGGAAGATCGACAGTGAACATTGGCTACTTCCCTTTCGGAGGCACAGTTCTATTATATTTACCCTCATCTTATGAGATACTAGTGACTGACAAACAATTTGTAGAAGCGGGACAAACTCCAATCGCGGCAAGGAAGGAAAATTGAAAGATCCAAATGTTTCAGGCGCTAAAAGGCTGGCATTCTTTTTACCAAATTCTTTCACAGCGCTTAATATGGCCTGTGGATTTTCTTCAATTATATTGTCTCTTCAGGGTAGAGCTTTTGATGCAGCTCTGATTTTAGTTTTGGGTGCCATTTTTGATTCTGTTGATGGCCGCGTTGCGCGCATGACAGGAACTCAATCTGAGTTTGGTGAACAGTTCGATTCTATCAGTGACGTTATTTCTTTTGGGATTGCTCCTAGTTTGTTGATCTATCTTCATTCGCTTCAAACGATGGGGAGAATTGGTGCCGTTGTTTCTTTTATCTACCTTCTTTGTGGAGCACTTAGGCTTGCACGCTTTAACGCCAATATCGACAAGGTGAGTTCTGATTTCTTCCAAGGTCTACCTATTCCTGGGGGCGCATTAGTTGTTATTGGTTTTGTTTTTATTTCAAATGAACTCAAAATGATTAATGATTTTCCAGTTGCCGCACTCATTATTACTTTTGTTACTTCTATTTTAATGATCTCTAATATTCCTTTTTGTTCATTTAAAAATTCGCAGTATATTCGCGATCACAAGCGCAAAGTTCTTTTCTTAATGTTTATCTTAGGTGTTTTAACTTTTACTTATTACACCTATATGTTCTTCATCAATATGGCCGTGTATATCGTGGCTTCAATCATTTATTACTTATTTAATCGCAAACAAGCAGGAGATATCTTTGAGTGGAAATCAGATAAAGAAGACTAGTCTTCTTCTCATTCTTTTTCTCTTTCATCTCGCTCATGCAGAAGACATGGGACAAAATCTACCTGACCAATTACCCTCAGATGAATTTAATCAGCGCGCTTATGAAAATGATGATTACGCCGGGCATCTCTCTAATCAACAAACAGAATCAGTTAAACCAGAATCAGGCGAAACTTCATTTATTCCTAATGCACTTCAAGGCGATCAGCTGTTACCTACAAATGAAATTTTGCATCCAGGAGTTCCTGCTGCAGGGACGATGTCGAATCTTGATAATATTTTAACGACCAATGATGCCGAGGATTTTAAACTTCGTATCAATAGTGGAACTCGCAGTTTTTCTTTTTATTATTTAAAAGACAATTTCACTTATCAAAATGATCGTGGCATTTACGAGAAAACATTTCGTGCGAGAACCGGGGCACAAGAGGGCGGTAGTCTTCATTTTGCTATGGATGGATATTTCAATCGTCGCTATGTTGATCTCTTTTGGAATCTGGGCGCAGGGTTTGGCTACAACCAAGGCAAAGGTGTATTTGTCACTGGTGTTCAATCAGATACAACATTTAAACTCTGGACCTTACCGGTTGATGCTGGTCTTGGACTTAGTATTCCGATTGGTCGTTGGATAAAGCTTACCGCTGCTGGTGGTGGTTCAGCTCTTGGTCTTTATCAAAGCCGTAATGATCGCGACCCACAAGATGATGATAAAGAAGTTCGTCAAATTGGCTTTGGTTATTATGCACAGGCGAAAATGCAGATTAGTTTATCTTCACTGATGAGTCGTCAGGCTTTTGAAATGTTTAAAGATTACAGTGTCACCAATACTCTTCTCGATGTTGTTATTCGTTCTCAAAACTATACTAAGTTCTCTGAAGAGATAACGATCTCTGGCACATCTTATGGTTTGGGATTTAGTTTCGAGTATCTATAATGTCATCAATCTACCGTCTTGAAATTCAGTATCGAGGAACGCGCTTTAGTGGTTGGCAGATCCAAAATTCTGGCGAAGTCACTATTCAAGGTGAGTTAGAGAAGGCGCTTCATCAAATGGCAAAAGGTGAAGTCGTTAAAACTGTCGCCTCAGGAAGAACTGATGCTGGCGTTCATGCCTTTGCCCAAGTGGTTCGCGTGGAATTTCCTTTTGAAATTGATCCTGAAGGATTAAAGAAGGGAATCAATTCACTGATTGATCGCGATATTAAAATTATCAAAGCAGAAAAATGCCCTGAAGATTTTCATCCCATTTATTCTGCTCACTCAAAACAGTATCGCTATTACTTTAGTATCAATTCAGACATTCCACTTTTCTATCGAGATCGCATTGTTTACTTCGGTGATGATCTCAATATCGATCTGATGAAAAAGGCCTGCCAACAATTTATTGGCGAACACGACTTCATGAATTTTTATACCACTGGCTCAAATGTTAAAACGACAGTTCGAAAAATTTCCAAATGTGAGCTCATTCCGTTTGAGCTTCACGACTTGGGTGACGCACAAAAATCTTTTTCTGGTTACTATCTGAAGATCGAGGGCAATGGCTTTTTGAAGCAGATGGTCAGAATGATCATGGGTGCTCTCGTGCAAGTGGGTAAAAATAAAGTCACTTCTAAGCAGATTGACGACTCATTTAAGCACAAATTGACCCAGCCTCTGGCAGCGACAGCTCCGGCCCACGGACTCCATCTGAATCACGTCGAATATTAGTTATTTCGTTGACTAATTCAGGCCAAATAGCTATTTTTTCCCATAATTACAAAATGTTTGCGCATAGCACAAAGGACTCCTTATGTCGTATAAAGTTGAAACTGTTAATGGATGCACAAAGAAAATTGTTTTCGATTTTCAAACTCTCGATCTTTCAGCAGAAATTAAAACTGCCGTACTCGCCAAGCAAAGAACAGCGAACCTTAAAGGTTTTAGAAAAGGCAAAGCTCCTCTTTCTATGGTTGAGAAATTCTTTGGCCCACAAATCGAATCAGATGCCATTAATCACTATGTTCAAAATAGATTTTTCGAAGCCGTTGAAAAGGAAAAAATCAACGCTGTTGGATATCCAAGTTTTGAAAAACTCAAGTACGAACCAGGCAAGAGCTTAAGCTTTGAAGCCGTCGTTGAAATTTTCCCAGAAGTAACCGTTAAAGATTTCTCTGGCTATAAATTTGAAAAAGAAAAAGTTGTCATCGAAGACAAAGATCTCGATGGTATCCGCAACAACTACCTTTCAAGCAAAGCAGAAGTTAAAGAAGTCACTGATCCATCAGTATCAGTAGATAAAGGTCATATGGCCGTCATCAACTTCCAAGGTGAAAAAGCTAATGGTGAGAAACCAGAAAACATGAAAGGTGAAGATTACGTCTTAGAAGTTGGGACAAATACTTTTATCCCAGGATTCGAAGAAGGTATTCTTGGTATGAAGAAAGGTGAGACAAGAGTTCTCGACTTAAGCTTCCCAGAAGATTATCACTTTGATGAATTGAAAGGGGCTAAAGTGAAATTCACTGTTGACCTCCTTGAGATCAAAGAAAAAATCACTCCAGAATTCACTGATGAAATAGCCAAAGAATTTGGTTTCGAAAGTGTTGCTGATTTTAATGCAAAAAATAAAGAAAATCTTGTTAAGCAAAGATCGCGCGCAGTGAATGAAAAACTTCACCAAGCCATCTTAGAGAAAATCATCTCTGAAAATACTTTTGATGTTCCAAAGACATTGATCGTTCAACAAGAAGCTCACCTAAAAGAAGAAGTGACTAAGACTTTAAAGTCTCAAGGCTTCAACGATGAAATGCTTGAAGAGTATTTCGAAAAGTGGAAAGGCGACATCACAGAAAAAGCCATTTTTCAGGTGAGAAGTGGTCTTATTCTTGATACACTCGCGAAGCAATTTGACGTTCAATCTAGTGAATCTGATCTCGAGAAAAAATACGAAGAGATGGCAGTAGGAACTGGAATTACAGCTGATCAAATCAAGAAGTACTACACTTCAGATGATAAGCTCAAAAAGAACCTCGCGTATGCAATTCGCGAAGAAAAAACATTTGAAAAGATTTGTTCTATGGCAAAGGTCACTGAAAAATAAGAGACAATTTTCAAGGACGGAGACAATGGAAGGGCCTCGGAATCGAGGCCTTCTTTATTTGTGCACTCCTAACTAAAAAGTATCACGTACCTTTAAGATTGGATTTGAGCTTTCATGAGGCGTTCCATTTCGAACACATCAGTACAGCGGAACCAATCGTTGCCAGCACCGCGGGCGACTGGTTGTAGTTTTTGAGTGTCGATGCGTCCGTTATTGTAGATGGATTCGTGGATATGAACTTTGATCACTTCGCCAGTGATGATCTGGCCGCCGCCGGGATGTAGACCATAGTCGAGATGATCGCGGAACTTACATTCGAAATGAATCAAACTCTCTTTAATTCGTTTTGGTTTAACCAACTCGCTGTCGATCGGTGTGAGACCTGAGAAAGCGAATTCGTCTTGGCCGTAGGGAAGTTCAGTTGAGCAGAGATTCACTTTGGCAGCGATGGATTCGCTGACGATATGAACCACGAATTCTTTTTCGCGCAAAATATTTCGAGGGGTATCTTTAAGCTCACCAGTGGCCGAGCGAACTAGCGGAGAGAAGGCGATGATCATGGGTTTCGCACTAACGGCGGTGAAGAAAGAGAAAGGCGCGAGGTTATTCGTTCCATCTTCATTGATAGTACTGACTACTGCAATCGGACGCGGAAGAATACTTCCAATTAGGAATTTGTAGTTTTGTGCGAAATCACCATCGGTATTAAAGCTTAACATACTCATTTGCCCATCCAACTTTTCCAGTAGTCTTTATTTTCAAATTCTTCAAACCATTGAGTGGGTTGAAGCGGATTCACAGTATCAATCATCACCGCGTATTCGTCAGTATAGGTTTTATCATTCGCCGCTTTAAAAGCTTTCGGGTGTGGCCCGTGGTGAATGCCCTGCGGATGAAAAGTGAAAGCTCCGGCGTCGATATTATCGCGCGAGAAAAAATCACCTTGGTGATAAAAAAGCACTTCATCGTAATCAATATTAGAGTGATAAAAAGGAACTTTTAAAACTCCATGCTTGGTATCTTCAAGTGGGCGCTCCACAAACGAGCAAATCACAAAACCTTTACACAGAAAAGTAGTGTGACCAGATGGAGGAATATGATAGCGATGACTCATGATCGGACAATAGTCGTAGATTGAGAGAATCTTTGGATACACGCTGCCTTTCCAACCTACGGCACTGAGTGGATTAAAAGGATAAGTCACAGTGGAGATTTTTCCACAGCGCTTGATTTCAACTTTGTATTCTTTAAGATTTTGTTCACTGCCCTTGGCCGCTTCTGGGGTGCGAATCGCCGTTTGATCATAAAGCGCATTTGGCCCTAAGATACCGCGTGACGGTTCTTCAAATTCAGAAGTTGATTCAACTTTTAAAATTTTAGCAGGGCCGTTGAAGAAATACTTGTAAGTGGTACCGCGAGGGATATTAATATAATCGCCACGCTTAAATTCCATATGGCCAAAGCTGGTTTCTAAGCGACCTGCTCCATCGTGAATAAAAAAGAGCTCATCACAATCAGCATTGCGATAGAAATACTTAAAGTCAGCATTGTATTGCGCGATTGAGATTTGGCATTCGTTGTTGAAAAGAATTGGCATAAAGTGATTAGGCTTTAACTGCTTATCAAAAACTGGAGGAAGCGCGCGTGGCTTGAGATCGCCTTCAATATTAGTCCAATTCACTGGAGGATCGGTATGATAGAGGTGACTGACGCGCCCAAAGAATCCCTTGCGACCGTGTTCTTCCTCATAAAGCCCGTCTGGAATATTGACGTGGGCTTGCTTGGTGTAAGTGCCTGAGGCTTTAAAACTTTCCATCACTTTTCCTTTTGTCCGACTTTATTTTTTAAAATTCCAATTTTTTCTACTTCAAGCTCCAGCACATCATTAGCTTGAATCCAACGATCCAGTTCCAATCCGCATCCGGTGCCCACGGTTCCACTACCGATTAAATCTCCCGCCATCAACCACTCGTCTTGCGAGACGAATTCGATCATCTGAGCAAAAGTATAATGGCCATCGCCCGATTGTCCGCGCGACCATTCCTGGCCGTTCACTCTGGCGATCATGGTGAGGTTGGGTTCTTTGTGATTAAATTCATCACTTGTGACAATCACAGGTCCGATGATGGAGCAGAAGTCTTTGCCTTTTGAAGGGCCTAGTCTCACGCTCATCTCTTTCCTTTGAATATCGCGAGCTGAAATATCATTTAAAATAGTATAGCCAAAAATATAATCTTGAGCTTTTGTTGCTTTGATATTTTTTCCATCTCGACCAATCACGATGGCGAGTTCAAGTTCGTAATCAAGAACATCAGTATATCGAGGCCAGAGGATATCTTGATCAGGGCCTATGAATCCTTCTGTCGCACCTTTATAATATACGGGAATTTCATACCAAGCGGCTGGAACTTCTTCTTTACGTTTTTGAAAGCCTTTCGCTACGTGTTTTTCATGCACATAAAAATCGCGATAAGTTCCGATTTTATCAAGGGGCTTAGAGAGTTTTGTGATCTCACTTTGCTTGAAAACAATTGGCGTTTGATCATGAAGTTTGGAATGACCCACTTTTAAAAACTGTTGGCCCATGACAAGCGTTTCTTGCAAAAGAGTCAGAAGATGATCTCTTTGGGTTAAATTATTGTAGAGAGAAGTTGAAATCTTTTGATCAGCCCGAAGTAGATAATTCTTGTAACCTTCTTTTTCAAAATGAAGGGCCCAAACCAGATTGGGATCGAGGATTTGTCCGTCGTCCATCAAAATTCCCATTCTCTTTGCAATAGGAAATTGATTGGATTGGTAGTATGAACAAATTTTCATAATGAACCTTCTGATAATTTAAATTGAGGCAAGATCTCAGTCATGGCCTCAATGAAGTGATCAATCTCTTTAGGTGTTCCCAAAGACACACGTACAAATTCAGGCATTTCATTAGCCTTAAGCGGACGAATGATAACGCCTTTATTAAGTAATAATTCAAATAGCTCATCACTGCGTTTACCAGAGCCTGTCGGGAACGTAATAAAGTTAGTGACCGATGGTACTGGATTGAGTCCATTTTCTTTTAGAAAATTAAAAACGCGATTGTATTGAATTTTATTATTTTCAATCGTGCGCGTGAGATGGGGTTGATCTTCGAGAGCGCCACGAGCACCGAGCTGTCCAATTAAGTTCGGCTCGAAGGGAAGTTTGACTTTGGTGAGATTGCTAATCAAATCTTCATGGCCAAAGCCGTAACCGACGCGAATGCCAGCAAGACCATAGGCTTTAGAGAAAGTGCGCAGAGTTATCACATTGTCATAGCGATAATCCATAGTATCCGGATAATCAGCACAATCTTTGGCAAATTCAAAATAGGCTTCATCGAGAATAACGAGAACGTGACCAGGAACATAAGACATCAACTCATCGAACTCATTTTTAGTAATATAAGTTCCGGTTGGGTTATTAGGATTAGCGATATAAATAATCTTAGTTCGCTCGGTAATATTTTTTGCCATCGCCTTCACATCGTAGCGATAGTCATGAGTGAGCGGAACTGTTTTGATTTGCGCTCCCACAGAACGGCCGATGATATAAAAACCAATGAATGTATTCTCTGACGTGAGAACCTCCATTCCTGGATGCAAAAAGGCGCGGGCGATATAGGCCATGATACCTTCTGAACCATTTCCCAAAATAATGTTTTCAGTTTTCAGATTATACAGATCAGAAAGTGCTTTCTTTAAATCATAAGCATGCATGTCGGGATAGCGGTGAAGATTCCACAATCCTTGAGTCATTTCACGAATCGCAAAAGGTGATGGGCCTAGAGGATTTTCATTGCTGGCGAGTTTGCTGATGCGAGTGAGACCTTTCTCGCGAGCGAGCTCTTCGATGGGCTTACCCGCTTGGTAGACTTTCAAGTTGCGAATATAGTCAGGTACTAATGACTGACTAATATATGCTGGATCCGCTTTCATCATAGGAGCCCCTTCTTCTCAATATCGAATGATCTTTTTTAGCATAATTGATCGAGAGTCTAAACTTATAAAAGATGCACTTGATCGATTGCGTCAACACATTATCACCTGATACAATGAAATAACCTGATCTCTATCTTGAGTTTTAAATGACGCAATTCGAAAATGAGCATTATCAAGCGATAAAGCATGGACTAGAACTCTTTAATAGTGAAAAGTTTTGGGAATGCCATGAGTATTTAGAAGACGAGTGGATGGAGCTCAGAGGCGATCCGGTTCGCAACGTTTTCTGGGCCGTCATTCAAGCGGCGACGGTATTAGTTCATGTTCGCAATGAAAATCTGGCTGGCGCCCAGGGGATGCTCAAGAAAACATTAGAAAAATTAGAGAGAGTTGAAAAAGATTTTATTGAATCAGACTATATGGAAGAATGTTTAAAATGGAATGAGTTGAAAGCAATCTTGCGAGAAATTCCCAAAGATTCAAAACTCTTGGATTTTGAGCGTTTGATGAAATTTAAGTTTCCAAAAGTTTAAGGAGTATTTGTGGGACAATTTATAAGTTCATTTTCAGAAACACTCGCTCTCTTTAAAAGAGACAAGGTATTGATTCTATTTGCCCTCGTTCCGATTCTTATTGGACTTGTGCTTTATTATTTTTTTGGTCATTGGTTTTTTGTCGATCTCTTAGCTTATGGCAGAAGTTGGATTGAGAATTATTTTAGTACAAGTGGATGGACTAAGTTCTTTTATTATATGTTCGTCGGTCTTTTGGTTATTTGTTTTTACTTTATCGTCTCGTGGTTTTTCGTAATGGTGGTGTCTATTTTGGCTTCACCTTTTAATGACCTTATGTCAGGAAGAATTGAATCTTTAGTATTAGAAAAGAAAATTGATCCCATTGGTGAGCAGCTGTCGCATCTCTTTTCAAAGTTGTTGTTTACCGTCTTTAATGAAATAAAAAAATTGCTGCTGATTATTGTCTTCTCGACTCTTGCTTGGGTTTTGAGTTTGATTCCTCTGCTAACTCCAATTAGCTTTCTCTTGTCGGCGATTCTCATGGCCTCTAGTTATTTAGATTATAGCTGGTCAAGACATAACCTTCGCCCGAGTCGCTGTATTGGAGACTTAAAATCACAATTTATGATGCATTCGGCTTCAGGCTTTGTCTTCTTCGCTCTCGTGGCCATTCCTGTCGTGAATGTGATTAGTCTCCCTATTGCAGTTGCTTATTATTCACGGCTCTTTAGCTTAAGATTAAAGACAGAGGTTAAAGCTTGAAAAAAATAGTTATTCGTCCATCTCCAAAAGAAGAAGAGTTGATCTTACTTTTGGCTTTCATTAAAGAAATCCAAACAAAAGTAGAGAACTCCAAAATATATATTGTAGTGGAACCAGAGTACCGCAAAATTTTTCAACTCATTCCTATTTCAACTGATATTCATGAACTATCAGTCAAAGACAGCTCAATTCCCGATATTCACAAATGGAGTTATAAAAATCACGATCTCTTTAACATCGATACCTATTTTGATTTTGAAAACAACCATAAATCAACATTCTTAGGATGGACCTTGCGCTCAAGACAAAGAGTGGGGTCTGGAAACTTTTTAAATAAGATGATGCTTACTCACCACTTCCAATTGCCAGTGGGTATGGGGGTAAAAGAGAAATATCTAAAAGCGCTAGAGATTTTCTCGGAGAAAAAAGAGGCTGCTCAGCTAGAAGAAATTCCTTTTAAAATTGATTCAAACCGCAAAGAGGCGATGGAATCCATTGGAGAAGAGCCTTATATCGTGGTTCGTTTCTCAAAAGCTTATCAAGAATTTGAAGACATGAAGAAAATAGAAGATTTCTTAAGTCATTTCGGGAATATCAAAATTTATGCTTTAAGTTTTAAAGGCGAGAAGGATCCGGGAGAGTTTAATAAGAAGATGGCCGAGAAAATGAAGTTTGAAGCCTTCTTAGTAGATTCAAGCAAGGATTTGCAAACCATATTAAGTGACTCGAAAGGGGTTTTAACTGATGAGTTGTGGTTTGGACTACTTTCGCAGTCTTATCAGATTCCAAGTATCTATGTAGGATCGGATCAAGCTCAGGCTGGTATTAAGAAAGTTGGCTTTCAAAATATTCAGGATGAGCTCGATTCAATTCATCAATTCTTTAAAATTTAATTTACTTAAAACTTTCGATATTTGTTTTGAGTGATTCAACCTTTGCCTTGAGTTCGGCGTGATTGGTTTTCACTTCCTCTACCACTTCGTCGGGAGCATTTGACATAAATTGAGTGTTGTTCAATTTTTTGTCGTACTTCTCAAAATCTTTTTCCGTTTTCACCAATTCTTTTGTAAGGCGAGCAATTTGTTCACCGATATCGATCACGCCTTCAAGAGGCAGAAAGATCTCGGTGTGAGTCGTTGCTTGAAAAATGGATTTCTCTGGACGATTAGAGTCTTTTTTCCCAATCGTGATCTCGTTTACGTTCGCTAGGCTTTCAAAGTTGCCACGGTTTTGCTCAAAGTAAACTTGAAGATCAGTGTGATCGGTATACAAGCAAACCTTTACCATTTCCTTAGGCTTAATATTGACGTTCTGACGAAGGTAGCGAATTGAAGACACTACTTCGATAAATTTATTCATCTTATCTTGGTCTTCGGTGAACTCAAAAGCTTTATTGAATTCAGGATATTCCTGGGCAATCAAGAGATCTTCGTTGTCGTTTTTCAAAAATGACCAAAGCTCTTCAGTTATATAAGGCGTGAAGGGATGCAAGAGGGCCACAATCTTTCTAAAGCCGTAGCGCAAGACTGTTGCTCTTTGAGCGCGAGCTTCACTATCATTGCCTTTAAGGATTGGCTTGGAGAGTTCAATAAACCAAGAGCAAAACTTGTCATAAACGAATGAATAAATAGCGGCACAAGACTCATCAAAGCGATATTCGTCCATTGATTCATTCATCACCGTACAAACCGTGTTGAGTTCGGCCAGAATCCAACGCTCATGATGGTGAAGCTTTGATTGATCGGGAAGATCATTCTTAGATTCACTTAAGTTGGGGGCGATAAAGCGGAAGGCATTCCAAATTTTATTGATAAAATTTCTAAAGCCAGAAATGCGATCAGGATCGAGATTGATGCCACGATTGTATCCTGATCCAGAGGCGAGGGTGAATCTAAAAGCATCGGCGCCGTACTGAGCAATCATGTCCAATGGATCAATGCCGTTTCCAAGTGACTTACTCATTTTGCGACCGATTTTATCGCGCACGATAGCGTGAATATAGACGTGATCAAAAGGAACTTTTTTAGTGAATTTCAAACACATCATCATCATGCGGGCAACCCAGAAGAAGATGATATCGTGCCCAGTAACCAAAGTTGAGGTCGGATAAAAAGTCTCAAAGCCTTTACTCTTCATGCGCTCTTGATTGGGCCAGCCTAAAGTTGAAATTGGCCAAAGCGCTGAACTAAACCAAGTATCGAGCACGTCGGGATCTTGGTGAATCTCTTTTGCCTGACATTTCGGACAAGATTTTTGTGCTTCTTCATGCGCCCATTGATGATTACATTTTTGGCAATAGAAAACGGGAATTTGATGTCCCCACCAAAGTTGACGTGAAATACACCAATCTTTAGGTTCGTTGAGCCAACTAAAATAGGTATTCTCCCAACCTTTTGGAAAAAAGCGAGTGGTGTCGTCTTTAACCGCATCAACCGCCACTTTCGCCATGTCTTTAACATTTAAGAACCACTGTTTGGAAACCAGGGGTTCAATCACAGCACCAGAGCGATCGCCATGACCTACTTGATGAACATGTTTCTTAGTTTCAATTAAAATGCCAGATTCTTCGAGAACTTTAACCATGCGCTTGCGAGCTTCTTGAACTTTCAGTCCATTGTATTCCATGGCATTCTCATTCATCGTCGCATCTTTATTTAAGATGGTGATGATAGGGAGGTTGTGCTTTTTGCCTAATTCAAAATCGTTGAAGTCGTGACCAGGAGTTACTTTTAAGCATCCTGTCCCTTTTTCCATATCGACATATTCGTCAGCAATAATCGGAACTTCGCGATTGCAAAGAGGAACGATCGCCGTCTTTCCAATATATTTTTTAAAGCGATCATCATCGGGGTGAACGCAAACGGCCGTATCTCCGAGTAGTGTTTCCGGTCTTGTCGTCGCAATTTCTAAAAAATCTTCAGAGCCTTTCACTTGATATTTCAAATGATAAAAAGCGCCGTTGATTTCTCGGTGTTCAACTTCGGCATCGGAAATCGCTGATTGAAGAGTTGGGTCCCAGTTGACGATATAATCGGATTGATAAATCAATCCTTCGTTAAACAGATCAGTGAAAACTTTACGAACAGCTTCGTTAGCTTCTGGGTCCATGGTGAACATGGCATAATCCCAATCGGGACTGGCGCCCATGGAGCGCATTTGTCCGGCGATAATATCACCGTATTCTTTTTTCCATTCCCAAATTTTCGCTACGAAATCTTCGCGCTTAAATTCAAGACGACGCTTTTTCTCTTGTTCCCATACCATTTTCTCAACCACTGATTGTGTGGCGATCCCTGCGTGATCTGATCCCGGAAGCCAAAGCGTTTCATATCCCTTCATTCTTTTAAAACGAATAAGAGCATCTTGAGTGGTGACATCTAAGGCGTGACCAGCGTGAAGTTTTCCTGTGACATTAGGAGGAGGCATGATGATGCAAAAAGATTTTTTTGCCTTGCCAGCTTTAGGTTTAAAATATTTCCCGTCTTCCCATTTTTTATACCACTTGCTCTCAACCGTGTCGGAAGAGTAACTGGTAGAGAGATCATCGATATTAATTGATTTCATTTTGGGCCTTCTTTAGCACTTCTGCCATCTGATCAAAGTCACTGAGAGCAATGTCGATTTGTTCTTTAGTTTTTAAATTTTTAAATTGAATCACGCCTTTTTGCAGTTCGTCTTCACCGATGATCCCCACGAAACTTGCGCCTTTCTTTTCTGCCATGGGAAATAACTTTTTAAACTTCACGATTTCAAAGAGATTCAAAACTTTAATATCTTTTCTTCTGAGTTCGCGGGCAATATTCCAAACGCTCTTTCTGGCTTCCAACGTTTGAAACGAAAGAACTAGGTCGATATCGTTGATGGAGAGATTAGGAAGCAGTCCATGAGTTTCGAGAAAATCCTTAAGTGTCACATCTCCTAAACCAAAACCCACTCCTGGTAAGGGATCTTCGTTAAAGATTTGAAGAAGGTTGGCATAAGCTCCGCCTCCACAAATGGCACGACGATTTTCGGGATTCTTGTCGAAGATTTCAAAGACGATGCCTGTATAGTAATCGAGTCCGCGCACGATGCATGGATCATAAGTGATATAGGGACCTAGTTCAGATTCATCTATTAAACTCATAAACTCCGCAAAAGAGTTTGCCACTTCTTCTTTGCCATAGCTCTTAAGATAGTCGATGACTTGCTCTGGGCTAGATAGCGCGAGATATTCTTCAAATACTTTGCGAGCAGGTCCTTCAAGATTTTTCTCATCAATCATTTTGGTTAATGCTTCTGAAGTGACTTTTTTTGATTTATCGACAATTTTATAAAGTTGATAAGCGAGTTCTTTATCAACTCCCATCAAGTCGTTAAAGACGCAATCAACGATAGCGCGATCATTTAAGAGAATTTCAAAGTGCTCATGAGTCGCTCCAAAATTTTCAAGCAAGGCTGAGGCAACAAGCAGAATTTCCACTTCTCCCAAGCGACCTTCGCCTGAGAAGATATCGCAATTAAATTGCCAGTGCTCTCGCAAGCGACCTTTTTGCGGTTTCTCATATCTCATAAGATTAGGAATAGAGAACCAACGAATTGGTTTTGGATACTCACGATAAATTTGAGAAATCATGCGCGCAAGTGTTGGAGTCATCTCAGGGCGGATGGCAACAAAGCGCTCGCCGCGATCAGTGAAAGAATAAATCTGATCGTTGATCAATTCTTCGCCAGACTTTGCTTTGTAGAGTTCAACTTCTTCAAGCATAGGGCCGTCGTAAGATTCATAGCCAAATGATTCAGCTGTTTTTCTCATCATGGCGAACATGTAATCTTGAATCCGCTTTTCAGCTGGAAAGAAGTCTCTGGTACCGCGGTAGGGATTTTTACTCAACATGTCATTGCCTCTCTGGAATTGAGTGCAACTATATCAAAACTTGAACTATTGGTCTAAGAGAGAGTAGTGGCGCAATGCTAAAGAAGGTCGTCAACATTCCAATCATCCACAGGTTTAGGCAGATTTTCGGGCGCAATTGGTGCTGACTTGGCCGATTCTGCACTTTGCGGTTTAGAAGTGAGCCCATAATCAGTATCGGAAGGCTTCCAATCATCGACGGGAAGAGGCAATCCTAACTTTTTATGCTTCTCCAAAATGGGATCAATAATGGACTCGATGCTCTTTTCCGAGCGGGCTTCTTGTGGTTTTAGATTCGAAATATCGGCCAGCATTGTTTTAGTTGCTACAGTTCCTAAGCGTGAAGAATAGAACAGGAGGGCCGAGGTAAAATGCACTAGCTTTTTACTTATCACGAGTAAAACTTCGTGATTCATTTGATCGAAGTCTTTCAAGCTATTGAGCCGAATATAATTGAGGTAAGGTAAAATCATTTCGAGGCGTTTATTCGTTACTTGGCTTCGATTTTTAATTTTATACAAATTTTCATAGTCTATTAATAAGGAAGTTAAAAGCCATTTTGAGTAAGGGAGCATTTGATTATACTCTTCACTGGTTAATTGTGATTTTAGGTCACGCAAAAATTCTCCAGAGAGTACATTAGAGGTAGCCGAATCTGGTTTTAATTTAAGAATTGTTTTTAATATTTCACTCTTGCTTAAGAATAAGATTTCTTCTCTGTCCATATGGGAGAGGTTTTTGAGTAAAATTTCAAGGAATCGATACATCTGATCACTGGTAGAATCTTTATCAATCGCTAAAGCGTTGTAGGATTGATAAATAATCTTCAATTCAAAAGGCATGTCATCTTTAGGTGTAAAATAACTGACTTTCGCATGGAGCGAATTAATTAAGAGAAAAAATGTTAAAGCAAACTTAGTGATCATTTTTCCTTTAACTTAGGATCTTCTTTTTTTAAAAGATCAAATTTCTTTAAATCACTTGCTCCGGCCAAGACGTAAAAAGTACCTTGATAAGGTAGCAAAAGGTTTCCGTCCATATCTATATAATTGGTTGCAAACATCACATCACTTATAATTGATATCTTTTTGTCTTTGAGATTAAATTTTGCGACTTCGTAAGAGGTTCGCTGTCTTTCTTTTTCCATATTTTTAACAAAATAAAGAAAATTCTTTTCGTAAGTACAATTTAAATTTCCAAGATCGTTAAAGTCAGATTCATAAATGATGGTCGATTTACCCATGTCAATTTTGGATCTTTCCATGGAATAAATGATGGTTTTTTGGCTATTTTGATTGAGACCAATTTCCGCTACAAAGAAAGTATCTTGATTAAGGCATAATTCAACTTTGCGATTGATATCTGGTACCTTGAGAATAATATCAAATTTTCCAGAACGGCGATCATAGAGGATCAGTCCAGTGTGACCATCTTTGTTGATATCAGTGTAAATAATAAAATTATCGGACAGCATTTGGACTTCTGGTACGAAAAAAGGATTGAGTTTGTTGGAGAGTTTAATTTTAAACTCAAGTTCAGAGCCTACTTGGTGAAAGATTAATTCTTTTTTGTAGGGTTGATAAAAAGAAACCCATTTGTCGGCAAGGTGAAGCTTCGGATAGCGACCTTCACCAATGGGCTTCACGGAAGTATCCCCTTTCAAGAGAGTGAAAATTTTATTGTTTTTCAGTAGCGAATAATTCTTATGAAATGTTAAATCCTGCTCAATAATGATATTAGTACGATCTGCCGAGGACTCGACATTATAGTTGGTTCCGTTATTGCCCTTAATTATTTCGAAAACTTTATAATTAGTCGCAAGATAGAGTGATCCTGATCTTTGTTGGTAAATGGTGATGGTACCATTCTTAGATAAAAATCTTATATTTTCGATCGATTGCTTGGTCGCAAGCTCTGGAAGTTCAGACCGTCCCCAAGCGCTAATTGCGAACAGTCCTAGGATGAATATGAATTTACTTAATCCCATACATCGTCCATGTGTTTAAGGGGTGGATCAGTTTAAAATTCGAGACAGCGTTAAAAACAAGGTTCCAGGTTAACATTCGAGGAGATTGCAATTGATCGATTGAGGCATGAAAAATAATTTTTTTCTGTCCTCTATGTATTTTGATTCCATCAATAATAAAAGGTATCGGCATACATTGATTCAACATCGTTTTCTTAAAAAACTCTGGATACAAATCTTCACCACAGCCAACTCCATGTATAATGGCATCATTAAAATCTTTAAAGTAATTTTCTAAATCTGTTAGACTTCGAATAATTTTGCCTTTCTTCTTCATCGACTCAGATATCATACTAACCAATGAGTACTGCTCATTAATATAATCGTTCGGAAAGTAGTCGAAATTGAGATCTCCCTCGTAAGCGACGTTTGTCACAGGCTTTTTGTCGTAAAAGATTTCTCGGTCGCAATTATTGGGAGTGCATAAGTTTATATCAGTGACGACAAAGCAGCCGATACTGTATTCCAATAGTGATGGATTAAACTTAGCCTTGTCGACAATTTTACAATGGGCTGATTCAGGTGTTCCATTAACTTTCGACATCGCGAGGGCCAATACTTTACCTTCTTCAAGTTGACTGTCTGGAAGAGTTCCTGGGATATAGGGCAAACAGATCTTAGAATTGTCAGCTCGATCCTTGTAGCATATTTTAAATCTCCATAAATCAATTTGCTTAGCTTTTTCAAAAAGCTCATAGAGATTTAAAAAAGTTAAGCTTGAGCACATTCCAGAATTTTTATAAGGGATTTTATTTAAATGATTGATAACTCTTGCGCTATTAATGAGAGCGAGATTGTCGACATTCGAAGGACAATCAAAGTAGTCGTTAAAGAGTCTTGAGGATTGAAGTGCATCAGAGATCGTACTACATGAATTTGAGGGGAAAAGCGATTGTCCTTTACTATCGCCTTTTGAGCAAAGTTCGGGCTTCTTATTTAGAGATTGAGAACATCTTGTTAGTAGCGAAGTATCCCAATCGCTTCGGTTAGAAATGAGTTCACAACGGCGCTTGAGTACATACAGAGGAATTTCTCCATTCAGAGATTTTGTCCAAGCATCTTCGGCTATGTATGGTTTGCAGAATTCATTGGCGTCATCAAAATTTTTATAAAGATTGCGAAGATAGTTGAGGTTAAAAAAATCAAGATTTTCAGTTACAGTTTTATAGAGCGAGGCAGTATCACTTGCTCTACTTAGTTGAGATTGGCTGGCCTTCGAGCCCGTTTCAAAATCATTAAGCACCTTTCCAATAGATAAAATATAGGGGAAGTGAGGATTAGAAATAGATTTATTTAAGGAAGATTTACAAGTTTCTAGATTCTTAGGTGCGACAAATGGCATAGAATCATAAGTTTTTTTCCAGCTGGTGGCATTAAATAACTCTTTTATATCTCTATTGGTTGTACAAGACTTCTTATACTTAAATTCCAAAAAATCTTTCAGAGTCACAATCGCTGATTTTGGTTGTTTTTTATCATCGAGATAATCAACCACCACAGTGTTGAGCTGCTGAGAACTCTCTTTTAATAATCCAGTTTCAAGCAGCATTAAAAAACGGCATTCATCTTGATCAATAAGTGATGTGAATTTTGAATCAGAATAAAAAAGGATATTTCGCATCGTTATAGGATTGATCTTAACTTCTTGGAGATCTCCTAACGAACTGATGACTTCAGTTTGACCCTTAATCTGAGTTTCGAGTTTTTGAACTTTGATCTGATTAATTTTCACCAATTCCTGAAGGGATTCGATGATACCTTTTTTGCTTTCTTGAGCTTGAGCACTAAAAACTTGCCCGCACAGTAAAAGTGCAGGCAAGAGTTTAGGAAAAATGTATTTACTGAATAGATTTTGCAAGTAGTGAAGCTACGTCCTCTACTTCTAAATTCTCTGTCTTCTCAACTTGTGCCTTTGACGAGTTGAAGTTGATTAAACAGAAAGAACAAGAAGTTGCTAGTTTTGGAGTATTGGTTTCAGCGACATGCTCCAGTCTTTTCTTAGCGAGGTGATCGCCTTCTGGAAGTTCATACCACATATTCCCACCGCCCATTCCACAGCATAGGGCACTGTCTTTATTTTTTTCCATTTCCTTTAGTTTGAGTCCAGGGATCGCTTGAAGTATGGCCCTCGGAGCATCGTACTCACCATGATGGCGACCAAGATAGCAGGGATCATGGAAAGTAAGCTCTTGATTGATTGCTTTTTCAGGCTTGAGTTTTCCAGATTTTAAAAGATCGGCCAAAAGCTCAGTATGGTGAACAGTTTCAAACTGGCCATCGTCAAACTTAGCGTATTCTTTGCCAATCGTATGAAGACAGTGAGGGCAATGAGTAACTACTTTATCGAATGTGTACTGCTTCATGTTGGCAATATTTTCAATCGCAATTTCATAAAATGAATACTCATCACCAAATCTTCTCACTGGATCACCATTACACTTTTCAGTTTTGCCCATGACTGCAAAGCTCACTCCTGCCTTCTTTAAAAGCATGACTGTGTCTTTGACCACTTTTTGGTTAGCAGCATCGTAAGATCCGGCACAGCCTACGTAATAGAGATAATCAACTTTCTTACCAGTTTCAATTATGGGGATTTCTAAACCATCGGCCCATTTGAAACGATCATCTTGAGAAATACCCCATGGGTTTCCATTGATTTTAATTTTATTGGTAGCGTCTGCTGCAGAAGGTGGAAGCTCGCCAAGAGTTAAAGCCTTGTAGCGTTTTGCTTCCATAATGATATTGACGTGTTCGATGTTGGCAGGACACTCTTCCATACAAGCCCCACACGTTGTACAGGCGTCGAGTTCATTTGCTGAGTAAAGCGGATTTTCACCCCAAATATCGCCACCATTTTCACCTAACTTTGTTTGTGCTTCAAAAAGATCACGAGCTTTAGTAATAATTTTCTTTGGGTCGAGTGGTTTGCCTGCATTATTAGCGGGACATGAAAGAGTACAGCGCCCACATTCCACACAACTAATCAAATCCATTCTGTTTTTAGCAGTAAGCTCAGAAAGATTGGCCAAGCCAAAAGTCTCGGCTGATTCATCTTCGAAGTTCATTGGGTTAAGAACGGCTCCTCTTCTTTTCGGTGTTATCAATGAAGAAAGAGGTAAGAAAAGAATATGCGAAAATTTTGTGTAACCAATGCTGGCAACAAAAACCATAGTATTGGCCATGTGATATAGCCAAAGCGTTCTATAAGTCAGGGCCATTGCAGAATCGCTGAGGCTCAGGCTTGAAAAGAGATTTGCAAGGGCCCAACCAATGGGGGCCCATGTTTTCTCACCTATTGGCATGCCTGTACCTGAAATACGCAAGCCTTCAATGAGATAACCCACGATCACGAGCGAAGCGAGCATTCCGTACATGAAGAGTTCACGTTTTGGTTGTGTTGCTTCTAAGTACTTTGGCTTTGAAATATATCTTCTTTTATAAGCAAGGGCCAAACCGACGAGAATGGCCAAGCCTGCAAAGTCAGCGAGAAATGAAATGATAATATAAGTTGTACCATGAAAGATTTTTAACGGAGTATCGTAATGAATGGCAACGATATCGGTGGCGATCCATAAAATAACAAAACCATAAAAAATAAGAGAGTGGAAAAAACCAACTTCAGGATGGCGAGGAACTTTGCCAGTGAAGAAAATAGTATTGATAAAGCTCGGCCAATTTAATTTTTCAGGAAGAAGTTTTTTAATTCCTTTAAAACCTTCACCGCCTGTTACAAAAAGTAACTTTTGATTTAAGCCTTTCATCATGGCAGCGAGAGAAACGAAGAGAGAAAGATACATTACAATTTTCATCCATTGAGGGATGTTCCACATGATTTCTCGTGTTGCGAGAGATTCCATTCTCAGCTCCTGTTCTGTTGTAATAAGTTTATAAAACGCCTATTATAGTCTAGTTTAAAGTGATGTGTTTTTAAATCCTAAAATGGTGGTTTTTCAGATGCGGGACTGGAATTTAAGTTTGAATTACATGATGCTGGTCCCAGCTGTTTATGTCGCCTTTCATTTGATGAAAAAATATCGTGATTTTACTCTTTGGGCGGAGATGTTGGGCTTCATGTTGCTCTCGTTTTGTATCATGCTTGAGCTTAAAATCGGATATTTTTCTGCTCTTTACATAATCTCAGGAGCGCAGTTATCACTTTTGCTTCGCGAGGTGGCACAGGAGAAGGTTGAAAATCAGCAAAAGTTTATTTGGGTGACGAGAAAAATCCCAATTCTGACCTTTGTACTCGGTCTCACCTTGGGTCGCAGTTTCAGTCCTGATGTTGCTTGGATGGGAATTGGGATTCTCAGTGTTGCAGTTCCAATTCAGCGACTGCTTTTGACAGGGTGGGCCAAGTGGCCAATGATCTCTCATTTTTGTTTTATTCTTTTAATGGCTGGGCTGTATTACAATTTTCTTCTATTGCAAGATCAACAGTCCATTCACATTGGGACTGCGCTGGTGATTGGTTACTGGATGTTTCGAACTTATCACTTGGCGAGAGAGTTTAAAGGCAAAAAAGCATGAAGCGTAAGCATTTATCATTCATTTTTCTCATCTTAAGTTCTTTGATTTCTTGTTCTCATATTGAATCTTTAGGAACCCGAGACTTTACTTTTCAACAACAACCGCGACTTGTGATCTGGTTTCAGATTGCGGGATTAAGTGCCGAGCATCTTCCCTTTTTAAAGTTTGATAATTCTCAGCAAGATATGTCGAATGTTGTCGAAAACATGAGCTGTCAGGGAACTCTTTGGTCTCACAACATTTATGATATTCGGCCTCCTATTATGTCACGTTTTGCATCACAATTAAGTGGAAGTCCAGACATGGTAGGAACGTGTGAGGATTTGAAGCAAAATTTCCTTTGGGATTATGCTAATCAAATTGGCTATAAAACATATATTCTCGAGAATGAAGAATTTGCGGATTCAAGTTTTGAAAGATATTTTCAATGTAAGGATCAAAATCTTCCACTGACATTAATTAAAATGAGAAAGGGTACACCAGCTCAAGATCAATTTCACTATCAAGAAATGAAATCTTCGATTTCTAAAGGTGTCATTTGGGACAAGTCTTGCAACGACAAATCTTGTTTTTCCGGTTGGCAAAACAATTTCAAATCTCTCATCGGTAGAGTGGTTCAGGGTGAGCAGAAGTCTTTCATCTTGTTTCAAGACTCTCGCTTTCTCAAGCTTATCAAAGAGCACAAAATCCAAGAGGCAAAAGAACTTTTTATAGAGTTTTTTAACCAGATTAATTGGATTGAGAAACTTAATCTCAAAAATGTCTTAGTAATGGTTTCAGGTACTAATTCTTTGCCAGTAGAATTTCCTTTTAAAGGAAAAGAATGGGTTGGCTATGAAAAAAAAGGGGCCAATATTGTTTATCATAAAGACTCTTTGATCTCACCAATTTGGGCAAAAGGATCGGGAAGTGAAAATTTTTGCGGCATTTATGGAGAGGAAGATATTGTTAAAAGGCTCTTTTGGACACCGGATGAGGGACTTTTTTCAATGTCTCGTTTGAAAAAAATATTCAATTAAACTTACTAGCCTTTATAACTTCATCTTTGGTGATGAGATAGGACGTTTTGCAATAATCACAGCGCGTCTCTAGTTCACTTTTGTCTTCAAACAAACCATCAATTGAGGTTCCTTGACTCAAGTGAACTAATCCTGAAACCATTCTTTCGCGACTGCAATTGCATCTAAATTCAATTTCTCTAGTTCTTAAATAAATGAATCCAAGCTTCTCAACTGCAGCAATCATTTCCTTTTCATCTGAAAAGGCATGAGTGTTATAAAAATCGATGACAGTTGAGATCATTTTGTCTTCAATCTCTTGATCTATACTGGCCATATCTGTTCGCGGTAGTCTATGAATCATGACGCTAATAGGCTTATGTTGAAAGACAGAAATTTTAGCTTCTACTTGATAAGACTCTCGAAGGGTTTGATTGATAATTTCAGAAAAAGAAATATTCTCAAGTTTTATAATCGAAGTATAGGGAACGCTACTTGAACCAATCATTTTGGTGAGTCGACACTCACCTGTAATTTTGGTCGGGAATTCGCTAAAATTTTCAGGTAATAGGAGAGTTCGCAGAGAACCTGACTCATTCATTTCAATCTTGAGCATAAATTTGGGGTCAATCGAATCAATATAGAAACCCATCATTTCTTGCGGTTTCAAGAAGTTAATTAATTGCACTGAGGTCAGTATAGAATCTTCAAAATATTTCTGCCCATCTGCGGGCATTTGGTGAAGATTGTAGAGAAGATCAAGGATATCGCCGGCATGGAAATAGCTTAAGGTGAAGTTTTTCTTAAGATCTAAAAAAGTATGGAGTTTTCCGTTGTTGATCATATTTAATACCTGTAAAAATAGTCTAAGCAAAATACCATAATTTTAAATGAGCGCAAAATTGTGTTGAATGTCATTTTATACCACAAGTCATCCGATGTATTTGAATTTTCATATCTAAGAGATAAATTGGCTCCTATGACAATCGTTGCGCCAAATCCTAACCTTGCCGATCATTATCGAGTCCAGGCCAAAGGAAAAGCGGATGCTTTGACCATCGCAAAATTTGTGAAAGACTTTCTCCAAAAAAGTGAAGGACTTGAAGAGATTTCTTTCAAGAGAAAATCTGAACTTTTAATGGTTTTGGGAACTATCTGGAAGAGCGCCACTAAGCAACTGAATTATGAACTGTTTATGAACAGTTTTAATACTTTTACTGAAATGCGATCTTTCACAATGGAGGCCCATTTTCTTCAAGAGCTTGATCAGTTTGTTGATCCAGAAATTGCTAGAGCTATTCAATATTTTTGGATGGTGCTCGAAAATCAAAATATTCATGATGAACACTCTTCTTACAATCTGTTAACAGATCAGATTCGCCATCAAGTAACTAACGTGCTCGATTGCATAGAAAATTATATTTTTCATGGCTTCTCTCATTTATCTGCTAATCAAATTGATTTCTTAAAAGCAATGGCAATTAAAAAAGACGTCTACATTCCCTTCCCCGCGAAAGTTTATCATGAAAGTAAAGAGTCAGATTGGATCAAGTGGATTGGTGGCGAAATTGTAGAACTTGAAGAAGTCGCTCAAGAAGATCAGATCAATGTTCAGCTTTTTGAAAAAGGAAGTTTAAAGAACCTTTTAAACCAGTATGAAGAGAAATCGGCGGAGAGTGTTTTCCAAATTTTACTGGCCCAAAAAAATCCAACGATAAAACAAGTTCTGCAACTCAGTATTGGTAATGTAACTTTCAAAGGACAAATCGATCTCTTTGATGATCAGTTCTCCCAAGTGAAAGAGCAATTCTTAAATTTGATTATGCAAGAATCAAAGTCTATAAAAACGCAATCAGTAATCGACTGGTTTAACAAGTCGGTCGAAGAAGAAATAGAGACTCAGAATTTTCGGAAAATTAAGATCATCCAAGAGTACTTGAAGGTGATCTTATCTTGGCATGAGATGTCTGAACTCAATGATTCGATTTCTGTCTTCGACGTTAAATTATTGTCTGATATTACTGAGCTTAATCTTCCTCGAAACAGCATGTTTATGCCTGTTCAAAAAGGGAAGGTTTTCGGATTGGAATCGATAGAATCGGTTGAGAATGACAAGCCCTTATTAATTCTTGCCAGAAGTGGCTATACCGGTTTGTCTGTGTCAGAGAGTTCTCAACAGGAAGATTTGTGGGAACTTTATAAAGCCTTGGGACCAATTCGTCGGCAATCGCTCGAAGTTGAAATCTATGCTCACGCTCTAAAACAATTATTGAAAGAACATCATCATTCTCAATTGTTGATTGATCATGAGCTTATAGAGCACGATTTATTCTGGGCGGGTTTTATCGAAGGTGAAAAGATAGAGAAAATATCCTATGAATCGCCTGCCAAAAGAGAAAAGCCGATCTATTATGAAGCTCCAGAAGCCAAAGTGATCTTTCCCTTGTCGGTCAGTAATCTGCAGACATTGATCGATTGTCCTTTGAAGTACTACGTCGAGAAAATAGAAAAGATAAAGCCTTATTTGGTGATGAAAGAAGAAATCCAAACGAACGAGATCGGCAGTCTTGAACATAAAATCCTTGAGCTCTTCTTTAAACCTGAAAATACTCAAAGTCTTGAATCCATTATCATGGCAACCTGGAGCCAATATAAAATTAAGAATAAGCTCAAATTAAGACTTAATAGTGAGAATAGAATTCTTCATGAATTAACTGAATTTTGCAAAAATGGTGTTGAGCAAATTAAGGCTTTTGAGTTTGAAGAACTTTTCTTTGAGAAAGATTTTGAATCAGAATTAGTTAAGGGGCAAATTGATTGTATCGGAAGAAAAGGTTCAAAGTATTTAGTTCTTGATTTTAAGCGCTCGAAAAGTAGTATTCCTTCCAAAAAAGACTTGATGAGCTTTAGAAAAATTCAACTTTGGCACTATTCTTGTGAAATTTCAAAATGGAAAAATGGAGATGTTGTTGGTTTCGGCTATATCAATTTGTCTGAAGCCGAAGATTCGCTCTTCATTGTTAGTGACAGTGAATTTCCAGAGTCTTGGGATGAATCAATTATTAGCAAAAAAAAGTATAAAGAGTTTTGGACCGATTTATCTCAACAGTATGAAGAATTTATTGGAAACAAGCTAAGAGAGTTTAAAGATCTAGTCCAATTTAAGGCCCACCCCCTCAGTAAAAAAGCCTGCACTTTTTGTTCACTCAGTTCAATTTGCCACAAAGGAATGAGTCATGAGTGAAACATTCTTTAAAGGCGCTAATGATGAACAATTGGTAGCGATTAAGTCCCATGGAAGTGTGATTTTAAATGCTGGAGCAGGTTCAGGTAAGACTTATGTGATCGTCTCTCATTTAATCTTTAAAATTCAAGAAATGGCCAAATCTATTATTGAGTCAAAACAGGACTTAAAGATGGCCCTTCCTGAAAAGCTTGAACGCATGGTGATCATGACCTTCACCAAAAAAGCCGCAGGAGAACTTGTCCTTCGTGTTCACAAAAGAATTGATGGTTTGATTGAAGAGTTTCCTGAAGATCCACTATGGAAACTAGTGAAGGATCACTTTCATCGCCTCTATATTGGAACAATCCACGGTTTCTGTTATCGTTTAATCAAAAGTGGTTTATTGCCGCAAGTCTCTACAGATGCTGAAATCATTGATCAGTTTACTCTTGAGAGCAAAATTCAAAAGCTGATTGAGAACTACCTCGACCAAACAGAAGGTAAAGATACAATTCATGCTATTCTCAATCGTTCCTCTGAGGGAATCATCAGTTCCATGGGAAAAGTTTTCTCTGATCCCGACTTAAAGAATACTTGGAAATCTCTAGCTATTCAAAATAATCGGGATCACGCAATTGGAAAATATTTTACAGACTTGAAAGAAATAGCTCCCTTCTATGAACTTTGGGATTCAAGCTATAGTGAATATGAATTTGAAATCGATGGAAAATCCCCTAAATGGAAAGTTGCGGTTAACAAGGCTGTCGCTTGTCTCCAGAGATCAACTTATTCCCTTGCTGGATTTAGTGAGCTCAATGCCAATATTGAAAAAAATATAAGTAAGCCCAAAGTAGAAGACGAAAAGCTACTCGCTCTGATTGAAGCTCTTAATAATTTTAAAAAATATGCAAAAGATCAATTGGAAAATTTGGAAATATTCTATCAACATTTTGACAAGTTTTTAGAATGGAACAATGTTTTACAGGAGATCTATCACAATCTCGAAGATCATTATAAAGAAGCCAAGGTCATGACTTTTGGAGACATGGAATTAGCGGTGAGTGACGCATTAATGGATAAGGATGTCCTAAAGTCAGTTCAATCTAAGTTTGATTATTTTGTGGTTGATGAATTTCAAGATACCTCGTGGTTGCAATATCTTCTCTTAAGAAACGTTATAGGTGAGGACTTCAATAAACTCTTTTGCGTCGGAGATATGAAGCAGGCCATCTATGGCTTTCGTGGTGGTGAAATTGGGGTTTTTAAGGATTGCTCTGTAAAAGTAAGCTCTCCTCTCAACATGAAGGCCAATTACCGCTCACGGCCTAATATCGTTGAGTTTAATAACCTTGTTTTTGAGCAAATCCTCCCGATGGGTATTGAATATGATGGTCGCGATCGTCATGTTATTGAAGTTGTTCCGCAAATTGCGCAAGAATCTCAGGACGGAAATGGAGAACTGATTCGTTTAAAGCTCGATATCCCTGAAGCTGATAAAAAACCAAGTCCAAAGCTTATCAATGCTTTTGAAGCCAAAGAGCTAGCTCAGTATTTAGATGATCATCGAAACGACGGACTAGCATCATGTATTCTTTATCGAAAACTTGGGCCTTCCCATTTGTTGATTGCTGAATTGATGGAGAGAGGACTTGGATTTAAGTGTCAGGTAAAGATACCCTTTGGGCAAGATCCTATAATTATAATTTTTCACTCGTTACTGGAAGCCATCCTTCTTTTTGAAAATGAGCATAAGTCTTCTCTAGCATATTTAAATTTTATCATCCCAAATATTCTCAACCTTCTTAAAATTCAAATGCCAGCTAATCTTGAAGAATATTCAAAGCGATTCCTCTCAAGAATTCCTTATTACGGCTTAAGAACATCGTATGAATTATTTCTAGCAGACATTAATGTTGGACTACTCGACAATCGAGATTCTATTAATTTCATTAATTCTCTCTGTCATGAACACTCTCTCAATTACGAACTCATTTGGTCGCAAATAAAGTCTCGCATGGATAGAAATTTTAGTTTCGAATTTCGCTACGGGGAAAACTCAGACAATATCGTTATTATGACTGCCCATGCATCTAAAGGATTGCAATTTCCGCGCGTCTTAATCGGTGGGATTCATACTAATGGTGGAGATAAGGCCGATCGAGAATTTATCGGCAAACTTCCAGGTACTTTGAAATGGACTCCGTTTTATAATAAGAAAAAGCTTTATACTTCGCCTTTGAAATGGAGTGAGGATCAGGCAGAGAAATTAAAAAACTTTTCTGAATCAAAACGTCTCTTTTATGTTGCCTGTACAAGAGCTGTTTCTACATTGGTATGGGTAGACCTTGAGTATAAAAGTGAGCCCCTGTCTCATTCTCAAAACAGTTGGATCGTAGGTCTTCGCAAGACTTATCCAAATATTCGCGATCTGGTAACAACTATTGACTGTAGCTTGCCTGTTTCCAAAATCGAAAATGATGAAGAAGAAGAATCTTTTGATAATGTGAGTTCTGACAATGATGAAGTAGGAGATGCTCTGCCACTTTTTCACCTCGATCGATGTGGACTTGTTGAATATTCGCCTCGACGCCCAGAAATTAAAATTCTTTCAGAACTCTCTGTCACCAGGTTGTCCACTGTCTCTCAGTGTCCTCGAAAATTTTACCTGCAGAACATTTGTAAACTTGATGCGAATTTTTTTGATCCAAAAAAGTTTGATGAAAATTATATCTATAAAGAGACTGCTGAAGATTTACAAATCGTAGATGAATTTAAAGTTAATATTAATGAAACCGCCATGGAGCGCGGAAGTCGTCTGCATGCCGAACTTTCAAAGATGGTGACTGATCAAGATTTTGAAATCGATCAAGCCACGCAAGATTCGCAACCCATTTTAAATTGGATTAAATCTCTGATCGATCACTTTTCCGAAGAAATCCAACTTCATTCTGAAATCGCGGTTAAATTTGACATAAATGGTTTCATGATCTCAGGAACGGCCGATCTTGTTTTAGTTGATGAAACAAATCAAAAAATAGAAATCTGGGATTTTAAAACTGGAAAGCGCAAAAAAGATTCAGAAGAAAACTACTTAACTCAAGTTCTTCTCTATGGCTTTCATTATCTTCAAAAATTCCAATTCCCTGAAATAACAATGAAACTGCTCTATCTTGATGAAAAGAAAATAGTTGAGCAAACAATGTCAAAGCAACAAGTCGTCGATCAAGTTAATCAATTATGGTCATTAGTAGACCAACCTCATCAAATAAACATCAAGCACTGTTCTCAATGTTCATTTGGAAATTTGTGCCGCACAGACACACATTCAGTTGATCGCCACACCTAACATGTTAAAATAAGTCTATGAAATCAATGGAGTGATGACCACGGAGTTTGGTTATTAACGGGGATGTTAATCATGGCAGGACGCTATTTACTTATTTTGGCTTTAGTTATCTTCACACATGTACTTGAAGTGCATGCAAGTGAGCGAGATGTTTATAATTTTTCATGGCTAGATCCTGATAAAGAAGTCTACGTTCTCCAGAATAGAAAATATCGGAAGGATGGAAAATTTCACATCAATCTCGGAGCTGGATTAACGACATCCGGATCTTTTGTTGATGCAAAATCTTTTCAAGGTCGAGCTGGATATTTTTTTCGTGAAGACTGGGGTTTTGAATTTGTTTATGCAAAGAACTCAGGTGTTGAGAACACAGCGGCAGCTTCAATTCGCAGTGATGGTTTAACAGGCTCGATTCCGTTTAGAAGAATTGTTGAAGGTTACATGGGAGGGATGCTTATGTGGTCTCCCTTCTATGCCAAGATTAATACATTTAATAAAATCATTTATCTCGACTGGTTGTTAGGCCTTGGTGTCGCAAAAATTGATGAAAAAAATAACAAGGATGAATTCTTAACGGGACTCACCAACAATACAGAAACCAAGCTTTCTCACACGGGAATTATGTGGGATACATCGCTTAAGTTTTATCTCAATGAAAACTGGGATATTCGCGGAGACATGACGGTTATCCATTATAAAGCTGAAAAGCCAACACGTAGTTCAACAAAAGAAGAAACGTATTATTCTAATTGGGATTTATCACTCTCTGTGGGCTATAGCTTTTGAGGTTAATAATGAAGTTGTCAAAAATAAAAGCACTGGCATTAACGGGAATGATGTTTGGTAGTCTTCAAGCAGCAAACTTGAATAATCTAACCAATGAATCCGGAACCGACTATGCTCGATTGGTGAAAGCCCTATCAAATTCAGATATGCATTTTACTGCTGTCTCCTTTGTTAAAGAACTTTTAGCCCAAAGTGGCGGGCGTTATGACAAAGAGCTGGACTTCACGATTGATGAAATTGTAAGCCAAGCAGGAGTTCGACAGTTTGAAGTTTTGCCTCTTGAAATCTTAAGAAGATCTTCAGCTCCAACGTTAAGATACATTGTCGCTAAAAAACAATTTCGTCTTGGTAAATATCAAGATGTCTTAGAAACAATTAATGCTTCAATTCCTCGAGAACATCCTGTTAAGCCCTATGCTTTAAACCTTGAGGGGAGTGCTTACTCAATCATGAGAAAGTACGACAATGCTGTGGCTGCATATAAAGAGTGTGCGACTCGCTCAGAAAAAATGCGGTCATCTTCTGATGATGACAAAAGAAAAAAGCAATATGAAATCAATCGCGATATCTGCTTAGCCGGAATTGCAAGATCACAGTTTGCATCCGGAAAGTACGACTTGGCCAATTCAAGCTATTTGGATATTCCAAAGTCGTCTTATATTTGGCCCGATATCTTGTTTGAAGAAGCTTGGAATAGCTTCTACTTGAGAAATTATAATAGAACGTTGGGCAAGCTCGTAACATACAAAGCCCCCATCTTCGACTTTGTTTTTAATCCAGAAATCGATGTTTTGCGATCACTCACATACATGGAGCTTTGTATGTGGGGCGACGCCGTCAACTCTGTAAATCAGTTTTATGCTAAGTATGAAAATCAGTCACAGGGTGTTCGTGATTTCATAAAGAAAAAAGGAAAAGACTATAAGTACTTCTATCTTCTGGCCAAGTCTCGTATGACTGATAAAGTGCGCGGAAATGAACTTTTAAACAATCTTCTCAGGAGCATTGTGAATGATCCTGCTTATGGAGAAATGTATCTTGCCTTTAATAAGGGTAAGGATGAAATTGAAAAACTCAATGGACTAAAAAATCCACGCTTGAAACGTTCACTTCAACAAGGTCTTCGCGAATCATTGGTTATGCAAAGAGATCTCATCGGTTCTTATGTTAGAAAAAGACTGTTGCTTGATATGGACAAACTCGACAAGGCTTTTGAAGGGATGAGTTATATAAAACTTGAAATCCTCGCAATGAGAAAAAATGAAATTTATGAATTTGATAGCAATATCTCACGATCTAGAGGGGATATCGCAAATCTTCAGAGAACGGATAAGCAATATTTTTGGACCTTCAATGGTGAGTTTTGGGCCGATGAACTAGGTGACTACGTGTTCTCATTAAAATCAGAGTGTAGATAATGAAGAATAGACTATTAATTTTCTGTCTTTTTTTACTGCTTCCGAGCTTTCAAGTCTTGGCAGATTCCACTGAACAGAAACGTGACAGACTTCTGGATATCGTAGAAGAGGAATTGCGCGAGACCGTTAGACTTGACCGCCAAGTAGGAAGCCGCAACCCCACATTACTTTTGCGTATTGCGGAACTTTATTTAGAAAAAGCACGTTTAGTAAGAGAAAGAGAAAATAAAGAATATCTTGTTATGGATCCAGACAAAAGAGCTCGCGTGAACAAGAGCCAGTACTTCAAAATGTCGAACGACTACTTTGTTCGTGCCCAGAAAACTTGCTACTTTATTTTAAAACGCTTTCCAAGTTTCAAAAATAAGGCGGATGTCTATTATATTCTCGCTTACAACGCTAAAGAATTTCAAAAGAATAAGCAGGCCATGTCTTTTTTTAAAAAGGCTGTACAGTCATCCGGAAGAAATAAAGAAACGACTCAGAAATCAAAATTGGCATTGGCTGAAATGTATTACAACCAGCGAGATTTCAAAAAAGCGATCCCTTTATATGAGCAAACACTTTCAAATAAGCAGCAAAGATGGTGGACCAAAGACGCTTATAATTTGGCGTGGTCATATTTTAGAGTGGGGCAAAAACAAAGAGCACTCAATCTCATGAACGAAATTCATCGTTTATCAGGGAATTCTTTTTATGTTGATATGAAATACGAAGTCGAGAGAGATCTCTCCTTTATATACGCCGATCTTGGGCAAGCAGAGAAAGCTATCCAGTTTTACAAGTCTGTTGGTAAAAACATTACGGAAAAATTGATCTCAGTGGCGAAATACCTAAAAGATCAAGGTAAGTTCACTCAATCTGAAAAAGCACTTATTACAGCTAAGAAATATGCAACGACTGAAGAAGAAAAGGTCGCAATCCATATTGAGCTTTTATCTTTATATGAGAAATATGGAAAAGTTAGTGATCATTATGAATCTTCAAAAGTAGTGACTGAAGGTTTTAAAAACGGCAAGCTGGATAAAGATCAGACTGATATGGCAAGATATCATGTTGGTAGAATGTCTGCATTACTACTAAAACAAGTTGCGAGTAAGGCCTATGCTAAGCAAGCAAGACAAAGACGAGAAAAGGCGATCTATGCTGCTCGGTACTTTGAACTCCAAGCTCAATTAAATCCAGATAAGGCAGAAGAATCATGGTTTCATGCAGGTGAAGCATACTTCGCTGACGAGCAGTATGATAACAGCTTAAGTTATTACGATCGTGCCTTTGAAATAGCTAAAGAGAGAGGCAATGATAAGATCAAAAAACTTTCACTTGAAGGAATGATGGCTGCACTAGGAAAACCTAAAATTTCTAAAACTTCAGAGGATAAATACCTTGTTAAGGCCTATGAAGAATATTTAAGATCAGGTGCATCGCGCGCTCAAGCTGATAAAATTTTACAACGACTTTTTTCAATTAATATGAGAAATGGCGATGTTGCTAAAGCTGAGGCAAATTTGCTTACGTATAAAAAGGCCTTTCCAACTGCACAGGGCAAGCAGGAAGCGATGCTTGGGAAAATTATGGATTTTCATAAGTCCAAAGGTGATAAGCAAGCTCTTCTTCAGTGGGCCCAAAGAGTTCAGTCTGGTGAATTTCAAGTTTCACCTAAGTATGCTGAACGTCTAAAAGTCACAGTTCTCTCTCTTCAGTTTGAAGGAGTGGAAAAAGCGACTCGATCGGGCGATAAGAAAAGAGCACTTTCGGGATATATGAGAATTTATAAATCATCAGAGGCCACACCAGACGCTAAAATGAATGCAGCCTATAACATGGCCGTCTTATTTTCAGAATTAGACAATGCTGAATTTACCTATCGTTGGATGAAACAAGCTCTGGAGATGATGCCGCAGAATGAAGTTACAAAATATGACTCGTCGTTCTTGTTAATGGCAACAAAGCTCCATGAACGTAGAATGCACTCTCAATCAGCTGAAGTAAATACTCTTATCTTTAATAAGGTTTGTTCGGCAAATACCAAAAACAAGACGGCCTTTTATAAAAATGCTGCATTGTTGTGGTTAACTGAAAAGAAATACGAAAATGCGATAAAAGTCGCAAACTCGGGGGACTTTTGTAAAATAAGCGCTTCTGCACAAGAAGATGTTAAGTCAAAAATTGTTGAAGTTTTAGCAGATGATCGCCAGCTTTCAACACTGCAGGAATATGTTGTAGCAGGTTCTTCAGATAAAAGATTAGTTCCAGCACTGGTCTATCCGGCTTTTCAATTAGCCGATGCTTTAAATGATGCAGGAAGAAGAAGTGATGCTCTCACTTGGCAAAACAAGGCTATGCAATTGTATCAAACAGCAATTTCACAAAAAGAAAGAGTTCCTTTAGAGGCTCTTGATCGGGTTTCTGAAATTAAAATGCAATCATTAGGTCCAATTTCTAACAAATTGGATTCCATTAAGTTAAGTTTTCCTGAAGATAAGTATAATTCACTTCTTAAGCAAAAATTTGCGCTTCTAGATCAAATCACAAATGAAGCACTTGGGATCTTTAGAATTGGTTCAGGCCAAGGCGTAGTCAAAGCCTATTCGATTCTCGTTAATGCTTACGAAAGTACTGCAGCTGAAATTTATAATTTTAAGCCTGATGGCAAATCTCCTGAGTATGTGACTTCATTTCAAAAAAGTATGAGAGACATCGCTCTTCCTTTAAGTAACAAAGCGAAGGAGTTCTACAACGAAGCCGTTGGTCAAATTTCAAAAAATGATATTTTATCAAATGATAATGCTCTCTTTCTGATAAAAGAAAGACAACCCCTTCCAGTTTACCGTCCACTGAAACCTGGAATCCTTATGGATAAGGGAGGCGGACAATGAAAAAATTAACACTACTCTTTGTACTTCTTGGAATCGTTTCTTGTTCTAGTACTTCGACGAAGAGCCAGCAAGGTGAAGGAACTCTTGATGATGATTTAGCGTGGGTCAATAACGACGACTTCTCTGAAGAGGTGGGAGTTGAGAAACCCGTGAATGATTATTATGGCGAAAGTAAGCCGGGTGAAGTCAGCAGAGAAACCATGGCCGTTATACCCCAAGCAAAAATTGCTAATGTCAGTTTTGAATCAGATCCTTTAGGTAGTGCCGTTTCTGATTGTTATCGAAAAGAATTTGAAAGTGGTTTTAAGAAAATTGATCAACTGTATCGTCGCAATAAAAGGAACCCAGCTTATTGGAATCAAGTGGGGAGCTGCTATTACTTAAAAGGTGAAAAGCTCAAGGCCCTACTCTATTACAATAAGGCTCGCGATCTCGACGAAAAATACGCCCCAGTCATAAATAACTTAGGGGTTCTCTACCTGCTCGAAGGGAAAGATCAAAAAGCCTTAGGTGCCTTTAAGAAAGCCAGTGAAACTTCAAAGTTCAGTATGGTCCCCATTTACAACTTGTCTCTCATTTATCTTAAGTACTACATGGTCAACGATGCTTATAGTTATCTCGCTAAACTAAGAGGAAGACTGTCTGGAGATGTTGAATTTGAGAACGCTTGGGCAGTTGCTAATTTGTTGAAAGGTAATTTCAACGAAGCGGTGAGTACATATGAAAGCATGGACAGTGATCAATTCCAAAATCCTCAAGTCGGAATCAATGCCAGTATTGCTTATTTAAAAGCTGGAGATAAATCCAAGGCTCGCAGAATTTATGAAAACATCGAAATGGATAAATACCCAGAGCTGAAGGGAAGTTATCGTGATCTTGGTAGTTATTTAGGAGATGGTAAATGAAATTAATAATTAATCTTTTTCTCATCTTAAGTATGGCAAGTTTTAGTGCTGCGGTTGCTCAAACAAGATCGACTAAAGGCAAAGAACAAATTATTTATAAGTACAAAAAATATCAAAAATTTGATTTCGAAGATTTGGTTATTGAAGGTGAAACAGGTGCCCCGTCAGACCTTTCAATTTCTCCAAGATTTAAAAGAGTATATAAAAATCCATTGCCTTATAGAAAAAATTTCAATGATGAGATTAGAAAAGGTATTGAACGCGTACGTTAAGAGGAGGCTTTTGTGCAATCAACAAGCGCAGGAAGCGAAAAAATGTTTGAGCTTAAATCACAGAATGACAAATCCAAAGGAGGAGTCATTAATAAAAAGAGACTTCTTATAGGAAGATCTCTCGTCTGTGACATCGTTGTCAATTCTCCTCAGGTCTCGGCGATTCATGCTGTATTAGAGAATGTAAATAATGCCTTTAAGGTTTATGACTTAAATTCGACAAATGGTACATTCGTAAACGATAAGAAAATTATTATAGGTGATTTAGGAGAGGGTGATACTTTAAGAATCGGAGATCAAAATCTTCAGTTTAAAAAGTTTGAGCGCGATCTTCCTCCACCTCCGCTGACAATGTTGGAAAAATTGCCACCTGTAATGGAGACAAAAGCTCCTGCGGTGCCAACTCCTCCTCAAAAGCCAAGTCTTCCCCAGAGCCAGCCTTTTCCAGAGGCGATGCCTATTGTTGAATATCCATTAGCGAGAGATCCAAAGGCTGAATTCAGTGAATACATATTTGAAGATGTAGAAACTCTCTATCCCATTTTTCAATACGAGTCTTCACGTCAAGCAGTAGAAATTATTATTCTTTTTAAAGACCGTATTTTCTCAGTGGACTACTTACCTTTGAAAGACGGTACGTATAAGCTTGTGGGTGCTAATCCTAAAAGTTCCGAGGTTGAATTCGCCTATCTTGGAAAGAAAGATAAGTTCGACTTCGTTACCATTTCCAATGGTTCTATCTCTGTTCAGAAATTAGATGGCTACGACTTTTTTAGTCTCACTGATCGCAATAAATCCGATTCTGCCATTCTTGATCTCGGTCCTAATGATATTTATCGTTTTCAAAATGGAGATCTTTATATTTACGTGAGAAACACGGAAGCTCCGCCTCATGTTGACCATGCACCAATCATGAGACGTGATAAGGATTTTAAAAAGTATCTTATTTTGATGTTGTTCCTTCTCTTTTCAATCTTTGGGCCATTGCAATTTATTACTATTGATAAGGAAGTTGAAAAGGAAAAGGCGCCAGAGCGCTTGGCCTCTATCCTTTGGAAGAAAAAGCTCACCATGTCGACAAAACCAGCGACTACAAAAACAGAGAACGAGCCTAAGGAGATCGCTCAGAAATCTCCAATGCAAAAAGAAATGGATGTAAATAAGCCTGTAGTTAAAGATCAGAAGAAGGATAACGTTAAGCCTGATAAAACCAAGGGAACTGAAACATCTAAAAACACGGCCCCTGCTAAGCTTGCACAACCAAATAAGGGTGAAAAGAATATCAAAAAGGATATTGTAAAACCGAAGTCGGCTTCAAACTCTGCGGCTTCTTCTTCAAGTTCAAAAGCTGATAAGAACAAAGGGCCAGTGGTACAAGGCAAAGGGAAAGTTGATGTTTACAAATCAGCCGACTTTGCAAAGAGCATGAATTCACTTCTTGCCAAAGGTGGCGGTGGTAAAGTTTCAAGCGTCGCAACTTTAAATGAAGGAGCAGAGGGTTCTGCTTCTCTCTCAAGTGCAGAAGAGGGGGCAACGTTAACAACTGCTAAAGTTTCTAACAATGTCGGTTCACTCTCGGGTGCTGCTTCAGGAAAACTAGATAGTACGAAAGGTACGCAAGGACTTGTAGACAAGAAAAGTATTTATACTGCAGGTCTTCCATTCAAAACAGTTATCTTAGGGGGAATGGACCCGGATATTATTCGAAGAATTTTGGAGGATCATATTCCGCAATTTCGTTACTGTTATCAAAAGGAATTAGATCGCTTGAATCAGTCCTTTAGCGGAGTGGTGCGATTGAATTTTATCATCGGTTCGTCAGGTCATGTCACCAAGGCCGGAGTTGATACCGTTTCCAATCTTCCACCAGAAGTGAAGGGTTGCGTGGTCAACGTTCTTCGAGGAATTAAATTTCCAGAGCCTCAAGGCGGCGGTGTGGTTGAGGTTAATCAGCCCTTCAATTTCTATCCAAATGCTAAATAGTTAAAAACTCGATTATTTGGCAGTTTTGCTAAAAGAGGACCTCGAAAGGGGTCCTTAACTCATCGAAATTTAATAATATTACGATTGGGGTTAGACTCATTTTAGAGATTTTAACCTAGGCGTTGGCATGACCAAGCTTTTCAAATTATACCCCCTAAAGACAAGCATCCTCTTGTCACTTTTTGTATTGATGGTGGGTGAGTGGCTTGATGGGCATTTGGATCACTCTGATATCGTAACGCCTGCTCTCTTTACGCTCTTTATCTATAACGTTTTTATTATTCACAATTCAGAGGATTTTTTTAATTTCAAAAACCGAACTTCAGCAGATAACAAGAAACTTATTTTCAATCTTATTATCGTTTTTCTCTTTGTGAGTTCTATCGTCATTGACTCGATTTCGTTACCTATATCATTTCAGCTTTCGCTTTATAAATTAGGTTTGACTCTTTGGGCAGGGGTCTTTACCGCCAATAGCATGCTCCAACACCGTAAGATGCGTAAACTCAGTTCATTAATATTTTCTCAGTTTGCTTTTCTGACCTTGGCCGTAATGATCATGCAGCTTTAGTTTTCAACACCTAAAACCACAAATTTATACTGACGATATCCTGCTTCGGCGCAGGTATACATGATGCGTTTGACTTCGCTATAAGTAAGAGACTTATCAAGAATGAGATTGACGATACCAGAGAAAGGCTTTGCGTTTTCAGACCTGGCTTCAACTAATTTGTAAGTCTGCTTTTTATTCACAAGTTCAGAATAGAGAGGAATGATTCGACGGTTTCCTTGATCGAGATAACGGCGGTCACCTTTTTCAAGATTCAAAACTTCTTTTTCATCAACCCAAATTTTCGATTTTGTAGCCTGAACATTCACTCCTGAATTATTCATATTAATTGATTCAGAATTGGGCAGTTTAATTTCCTTGGGAACACTAAAGATAACACCACTTGCATTATAACTTTGAAGAAGGAAAACCAACATAATGGTAAGAATATCTAAGAGAGAGGTAATATCGATTTCGATACCGGCGATTCTTTGTCTACGACCTCTATGTCTAATAGATCTATTTCTACTCATTAAGCCATCCTAGCTTTGTATGTTACCAAATATAATATTATCAAAAAGACTTTTTACTCTTACATCAATTCCATTTTTGTCTTTTAAATAAATTTCTTCATCAGTATTTCTCAGAGTTCTTACTGCATCCATGATATTGACCAATTCTTCGTATTTAATATCAACTAATGGCTCAAGAATAATGGTCTTCTCTTTCATGTACTGCTTTTTAAGTTTGATCAATAGTCTTCTTAAGTCTTCAGTTTGATATGTTCCGTCCGCGTTCTTGCCAAATGTGGCAAGAGTTTTAGCTGGAATTCCTTTTTGAAGAATAAGTTGGCTATTGGAAATTTGTAAACTTAAAGCGAGTGGAGGAGTTTTATCCTCTGGCTCAGCATTAGAAATAATGGGAACATCGCTTGAAATCTCAAACATCTTGACGAAGTTCGCGGACATCAAGAGAAAGAAGATAAAGATAAAGACGGCATCAAGAATCGGAACGAGATTGAGCCGCTCTTGTTTACGTTTAAATTTTCTTTTAGATGGTGCTCTTAACACAGCTTACTCGCCTTTCTCTTTTTTAGTTCCTAGAAGATCCAAAAGCTTGACTGAAAATTCATCAATCTCACTGATGATCTTGTCAGACTTCGCTGCAAGAAAAGAGTGAAGCATAGTAATTGTAATCGCAGCGAGAAGACCTAAGAACGTTGTGTTCATGGCCTTTGAAATACCACTGGCGAGAATTTCTGCTTTTTGAGTTGGGTCAGCTGCTGCTACCGCTGAGAATGATTCGATCAAACCTTGAATTGTTCCCAAGAGACCAAAAAGAGTAGAGATGTTAGCGATCGTTTGAAGATAGCCTAACCGTAACTCAACTTTTGGAATCACCTCAAGGGCTGTGGCATCGATAGCATTTTGAATTTGTTCTGTGTTTGAACTAGCGCGCTTGAGTCCTGACTTTAAAACTTTCGGAAGAACGGCGACTGATCCCGAACAAACGCGAATTGCACCTTGAATATCATTTGAGAGAATATACCTCTGGAGTTCATTCATAAATGAAGGGCCATCAACATCTAGTTTGAAAGCGAGTTTCATAAATCTCTCGAGAGAGATGGCCAAACCAATGGCCCAGAGTATAGCGATCACCCACATAAACACACCACCACTTTGCATGAACAAAGCTATGGAATTTAATGATGAAGTTACTTGTGATCCTTCCATGGACGGTTATCTCCTGTTGAGTTTTTATATACTTACTATTTTAACTCACTCCGCAGAGCTAACAACTTAATTTTACAGTTTGGGAAGGATTTGCCTGTGAATAATTTTAGTTAAGCGTAATGCTCAGGAAATAATTTGCGTTCTACACCTTCGATCATGATGTGAATTGCTTTGATGTGAACCTCTTGAATGCGGTCTGTGACGTCACTTGGAACGATTATGGGATAATCAACCATGTCTTTTAAAAGTCCGCCGCCTTTTCCTAAAAGACCGATGATTTTCATCCCCTTTAGCTTGGCCGCTTCAACTGCTTTGATTACATTTTTAGAATTTCCGCTAGTAGATATCGCCAAAAGAAAATCTCCCTTTTGTCCCCAAGCTTCAACGATGCGACTAAAAACAAAATCGTAGCCAAAGTCATTGGCAACACAGCTCATATGAGCAGAGTCTCCCATGGCAAATGCTTTAAGCGGACGGCGATCTTTGCGATAGCGACCAGTGAGTTCTTCGGCAAAATGAATGGCATCACACATAGAACCACCGTTACCACAACTCATGACAGAGTGATCAGTCTGAAGACCCGTTGCTAAAGCTTCTACAGCTGTTTCGAGTTGATCAATAAAGGGTTTGTGCGAAAGAGCAGCTTCTAAAGTTTTATGGGCATCTTTTAAAGCTTGTTGAACAAAACTCATGGCCAAATTCCTAGTGCAAAAAAAAAGGCCCTCGCGGGCCTTCTTTATATGTTCAAAAAATTACGATAATTCTTCAAGTGTCTTTTTAATTTCTTCTTTTGGCTGAACACCGACGAGAGTTTTAGCAGCGGCACCATTTTTAAAGAAAATCATGGTTGGGATACCGCGAATTCCATATTTTTGAGCGAGCTCACCGTTTTCATCAACGTTACATTTAACAACAGTTGCTTTGTCACCAAGCTCAGTTGCGACTTGATCCAAGATTGGACCCAAAGTACGACAAGGACCACACCACTCGGCCCAAAAATCCACGAGGATTGGGCGATCAGCTTTTAAAACTTTTTCTTCAAATGTTGCGATATCCACTTTATCAACGTTGCTCATAATAGGACTCCTCAAAATTCAGCTCTCTGCAATTTTGGAGAGAACTAGGTGAACAAAAAAGTTAACTCAAACACTTGGAATTGTACACATGACATTGCTAGACAAGCTGTGTCTTTTTTTCCTATATGCAAAAAAAGAACTCATTTCCAATGATTTAAGCTAAAATCTGTCTATGGACAACATGAGGAAGTATCTCAAAACAGGGCTTAAGGTTGCGCGTTTGACGCGAATGTTCGCAAAAGCGATCGATCTTTTTCTCGTTTTAATCCTCTCAATCTTCTTTTATCCAGTGGGTTTAATCCTCGCTCTCATCTACGCCGGCGTCGCTGATTCTCTCCAAAATGGTCAATCGGTGGGAAAAAGATTAATGGGATTTCAAGTGATCTCACTTGAAGATGGAAAGCCATGTACTTTAAAACAATCTATCATTCGCAATCTTCCCATTATTGCACCACTGGCCTTGGCGATTATTCCTTTCTGGGGATGGTTGCTGGGAGTTCTGTTAGGCGCCATTCTTTTGGGTTTAGAAATTTATTTAATTTACAAGCTTGATTCGGGGCATCGTCTCGGCGACGTTATGGCCGATACTTCAGTGATGGCCAATGATGGCAATAAGATGCGCGTTGCCCGTGCCAGCTGGTTTGAAGCAAAAAAAATGGTCTAAATGGAGTCCTGTTCCTTTCATCATGCCTAAATCTTCACTAATATAGCCGCACTTTAATCACAAGGAATACCTAATGAAGAGATTAATCATCGTTGATGTGAGCAGTTTTATTTTTCGTGCCTTTTTTGCCATTCGTCCTCTGCACGCTCCCGATGGAACTCCAGTCAATGCTGTTCATGGTGTGCTCTCGATGCTGACGAAATTAATTCAAGATTACAAACCCACTCATCTCTTTATTGCGAAAGATTCTGCCGGTGGTAGTTTTCGAAATGAAGTGTATGAAGATTACAAGGCCAATCGTGGTGAAGCACCTGAAGAGTTAGTGCCTCAATTCGACTTGATCAAAAAGCTCATTGAAAAATTAAAAATTCCCCATCTCTCACATGATGATTATGAGGCTGATGATATTATCGGTTCTGCTTGTACTCAGTGGAGCAAAGATTTTGATGAAGTTATTATCGCCTCTGGAGATAAGGACCTTATGCAATTTGTTGGTGGCAAAGTCAAAATGCTCGATACCATGAAAGACATTACTTATGATGAGAAGGCCGTGTTTGAAAAGATGGGTGTTCGCCCTGATCAAATTGTCGATTATCTCTCTATGGTAGGTGATGCTTCTGATAATATTCCTGGTTTGCCGGGAATTGGTGCAAAAGGAGCAGCGAAGCTTCTTGAGCAATACGATAATGTTGAAAATATTAAAAAGCATAAAGATGAGCTTAAGGGTAAAAAAATCATAGAAGCCTTTAATGATCATCTTGATAAATTGGACCTGTCACAAAAACTCGTGCGAATTGTTCAAGATGTGGATTTAGAGTGCACGCCTGAATCAACTGAATATCATTTTGAACCAAACCAAGAGCTTATCGATTTTCTCTTAAGTCTAGGGTTTAAAAATCAATTAGAAAAACTTCAGTCTAAAATGAAGCAAATTAATGGTGCAAAGAATAAAGATAAAATAGATGCGGATCAACAATCATCAGTTGATTCAAATACTGCGACAGTCAGATTTAATCCAGAGCTGACAAAAGAGTCAGATATTTTAGGTATTATTAGCTCTACACCACTTATTGGTGTCGATGTTCTCTATGATACAATGGACCCTACTTCAAAAAATATTTTGGCGCTCGGACTTTCGATCGATGGAGTCGAAGCTGTAGGTCTTTCGTGTCGAGGTACAAATATTGATTTCAAAAATATCATGAAGGCCATTTGGTGTGATAAACAAAAAGTTGTCGTGAGCATGCGCCCCAAAGACGATATCATTTGGGGTATTCAAAACTTAGGTGGGACAAGCTCAAATCATTTTGATGTGGTTCAAGCGCATTTTGTTCACAATCCTGAATCTAATCACAATGAGCTCTCGATTTTTAAAGAATATGAAATGGAACTCTTACACGGTGAGGATTTCACCATGAAAGAGGGGCTGCTTAAAAATTATGAAGAGCATGACGATGAAAAACTTCGTGCCTTTATTGCGTCCCGTGCTGCCGGTGCTTATCAAATTGGAAAAATTCTCCGAGAAAAGTTAACGAAGTCCGAGCTGTTGAAAGTTTATGAAGACATTGATGATCCGTTGATCGATGTTTTGTCGCAAATGGAGCATGTTGGGATTGAACTCAATCGTGATTTCTTTACGACCATGGAGACGACCTTGGAGAAAAGAATTCAAGCGACTGAAGAAAAGATTTTTAGCTTCAGTGGAGGGGAGCCTCTCAACTTGAATTCCCCAAAACAAGTAGGAGATTTGTTATTTGAAAAGTTGCAATTGCCTGTGATTAAAAAAACTAAGACCGGTTATTCAACTGATGCCGAAGTTTTAGAAGAGCTTGATTCACGAGACCTCTCTCCAGTTCCTGCCTTATTAATGGAGCATCGAGAACTCAACAAGCTTCAATCCACTTATGTGAAAGCGCTTCCATTGCAAATCAATACTCAAAGTCATCGCTTGCATACGCATTACAATCAGCATGTGGCAGCAACGGGAAGACTCTCTTCAACCAATCCTAATCTTCAAAACATTCCGATTCGTACTGAAATGGGACGACTTATAAGGAAGGGATTTGTGGCACCTAAAGGGAAAATTCTCTTAGGTTCAGATTATTCTCAAGTCGAGTTGCGTCTCTTGGCCCACTTCTCTGAAGATCAAACCATGATCGATGCATTTAAAAGAGGCGAAGATATTCACCGGCAAACAGCTTCTGAAGTCTTAGATATTCCCCTCGATAAGATAACAAAAGATGAACGTTCAAAGGCCAAGGCCGTCAACTTCGGACTTATGTACGGACAATCTTCTTTTGGTCTCGCTCAACAGCTTCGCATTTCTCGTACCGAGGCAAAAGAGTATATCACAAGATATTTTCAACGCTTTCACAAAGTGAAGTCTTATCTTGATTCTCTTAAGGAGTTTTCGGAAAGAACTGGCTATGCTGTCACCTATCATGGCAGAAAGAGATTTTTGGCGGATATTCATTCACAAAATAGAACGATGAAAGCCATGGCCGAAAGAGTTGCGATCAATAGCCCTATTCAAGGAACAGCAGCAGATATTATCAAGCTTGCTATGGTGAGAATTGATCAAGAGATGAAAAAGCAAAACCTGCGTTCGAAAATGTTACTTCAAGTGCACGATGAACTTATTTTTGAAGTCGAGCAAGAAGAATTAGAGGTTATGAAAAATCTCGTTCGCGCAGGTATGGAGAGTGTTGTGGATTTAAGAGTCCCACTCAAAGTTGATATGGGCTCAGGCGATAATTGGTACGATTTAAAATAATTATTCGCCAGAAATATCTTCGTGTCTGCTATCTTGTTGACTCACTAAGTATTCTTGTTCGAGAGTTTCAAGAGGCATCTTTTCTTTAGATTCAATCGATTTGATTTGGTAACCAAATTTTGAAACTATATTTTGAACTGTTATAATGCCAACGACTTTGCGATCGTTCATACGACTCACAACTGGAACGCGACTGATCTGGAAGCGATTAAGTTTGTGTAATCCCACTAACAACGTTTGATCAGGGTAAATGGTGATAACTTTCTTTTCTGAAATCTCGAGAATATTTTTATGCCCATCACCCTTTGCCATTGCGCCAGAAATATCACTGACTGAAACGACGCCTTCAAGTAAACCATTCTTAAGCACTGGGAATCCAGAATACTTATGAGTCTTCGCAATTTTTAAGGCTTCAGCAACCGTAAGATATCCACTCAAGCTGACCGGATCGTGAACCATGGCATCTTCAACGTTTAAGCTCTCCAAGATTTCATTGTCTTCTCGAGTCGGAAGGTGAATCCCATCTTGTTCTGAAATGTTTTCATAAATAGATCCGATCTGCAGTTTCGAAGCCACCCAATAGGCGGCCATATTGGCGATCATGATGGGAAGTATAATGTTGTAATTGCGAGTGAGCTCGAAGGCCAGCAAGAGCGAAGTAAAGGGGGCTCGAATGATGGAAATAAAAAGGGCTCCCATTCCTACGAGTGCATAAGCTCCGGTATTGGCGGTGAGCTCTGGAAAGAACATCTGGCAAACAGAACCGACGAGACTTCCGAGCGTTGCTCCCATCAAAAGCACAGGCATATAAAGACCACCGCTGATGCCGCTTGAATAGCACAGGGCCGAGGCAAAAAACTTGAGAGCAAAGAGAGAGAGGAGCAAACGCCAGTCGAGAATGAGCGACAACAGAGCTTCTTCGATGGTTTCATGTCCTGAGCTTAAGACTTCCGGACGAATAAAAGAAATGGCTACCATCACCAAGAAAGTCAACATGATCACACTTAAGGTGTGCCCTCTAAAAATACCCGATCTCTTCTCTCTCAACCACAGTACTAATTTTGCCCAAAGAGGGCCGACAACAGCGGCAACAAGACCAATGAGGAGATAGAAACTTAATTCAATTGGAGAATGTAATGAGTAGTGAAGTTCAGTAAAAAAAGAAGAGTTGCCCGTTAGCATTTGAGAAGTAATAGATGCTACAACTGAAGCAATAATGATTGAGCCTAAAATCTTTGCGTTTAAATCACCCACTACTTCTTCAAGAGTAAAGATAACGGCGGTAATTGGAGTTTGAAAAACGGCAGAAATACCACCGGCTGCGCCGATCGCAACCAGAGCTTTTACTTTCTTTTTAGAAAGGTGAAAAAGATTGCCAAAGGCCGAGCCAATTCCTGCTGCAATCGTTACAGTTGGACCTTCACGCCCCAATGAAATACCAGAAGAAAGCGAGAATATAGTAACCAGCATTTTCGCCATGGTATCTTTAAAGCTAATTTTTCCGTGAAAAACGGCAAGTGATAAGCGCACACCGGGCATCCCTGAACCAGCAGTATTAGGAAAAAGTCTGGTGGTTAAAAAACCAGAAATGAAAACCGCGAAGGCCCCATAGATAAAAGCTTTCCAAGTAAAGGTGTCGTCAGTTCCGAAATATTTTGTGAGATGAAGTGTCGCATAGTGAAGAGACATGGCCGCGAGTGCAGCGCCAATACCCGTAGCGATTGTCAGGGCGAAATATGTCCTTTCCTCGGTATCCTCATTTTTGAGGACCCTTCTCAATACCTGTTTTTCCCAAAATTCTTGCAAATACTTCAATCGAATAACCTAAGATGCGCCGAGCAATATTGACTCCAGAGGCGCCATACTACACCATTACTATTGCTTTATTAAGCTCCTAAATACTAAAAAAGACAAAATTCGCAATGCGTAAGACTTATTTTCCCCGATTTTTCTAGACTCCCACCCTTGACAGTGTTCTAACCTGATACCACTTTGTGTCCAGTCATTAGACTTTGTTTAACAAGCTTCACTCATTTGAAGGAGGAAATATGCAAGTTGTTCCATTACAAGATCGTGTTCTCGTACAACGTATTGAAGAAGAAAAGAAAACTGCTGGTGGGATTATCATCCCAGACAATACCAATGAGAAACCATCTCAAGGTAAAGTTGTATCAGTTGGTAAAGGTCATCGTTTAGCAGACGGCACCGTTCGCGCTTTAGACGTAAAGTCTGGAGATAAAATCCTTTTCGGTAAGTACTCTGGTACAGAAGTTAAGGTTGACGGAAATGACTATCTCATCATGAGAGAAGACGACATTCTCGGAATTATTCAGTAAACAAATTATCTTTCTTAAGGAGAAATATATATGTCAGCAAAAGAATTAAAATACTCAGAAGATGCCAGAAGCTTAATTCTCAATGGTGTTAACGCTCTCGCAAACGCAGTGAAAGTAACATTGGGACCTAAAGGTCGTAACGTTGTTATTCAAAAGTCTTTTGGCGCTCCACACATCACAAAAGACGGTGTGTCTGTTGCTAAAGAAATTGAATTAGAAAACAACTTCGAAAATATGGGCGCTCAAATGGTGAAAGAAGTTGCTCAAAAAACAAACGACGATGCTGGTGACGGCACGACGACAGCAACTGTTCTCGCTCAAGCCATTTACCGTGAAGGTGTAAAGCTCGTTACAGCTGGACACAATCCAATGGATCTTAAGCGCGGAATTGATTTTGCAGTTGAAAAAGTAGTCGCTAAGCTTTCTGAAATGAGTAAGCCTGTTAAGACTTCTGCTGAAATTCAACAAGTCGCTACGATCTCTGGAAACAATGACGTTGAAATCGGCAAGATTCTTGCTGAGGCCATGGAAAAAGTTGGAAAAGACGGCGTCATCACAATTGAAGAGTCAAAGACTGCTGATACTGTGCTCGACGTTGTTGAAGGTATGCAATTTGATCGTGGTTACCTTTCTCCATACTTCGTAAACAATCCAGAAAGAATGGAAGTGGCATTTGATAACCCATTCATCTTAATCACAGATAAAAAACTCTCTAGCATGAAAGAACTTCTTCCATTGCTTGAAAAATCAGTTCAAACATCTAAGCCACTCGTTATCATTGCTGAAGACGTAGACGGTGAAGCTCTTACAACTTTGGTTGTGAACAAACTTCGTGGAACATTGAACGTTGCTGCAGTTAAGGCTCCAGGCTTTGGCGACAGAAGAAAAGAAATGTTGAAAGACATTGCTGTTCTTACTGGTGGCACAGTTATCTCTGAAGAACTTGGTATGACTTTAGAAGCTGCTACTCTTGAGAATCTTGGCCAAGCTAAGCGCATTACAATCGACAAAGAGAATACAACAATTGTTGATGGTAATGGAGCTAAGAAAGAAGTTGAAGCACGCGTTGGTCAAATTAAGAAGCAAATCGAAGAAACAACTTCAGATTATGACCGTGAAAAATTGCAAGAGCGTCTCGCTAAGCTTGCTGGCGGTGTTGCTGTTATTCACGTTGGAGCTCCAACTGAAACAGAAATGAAAGAAAAGAAAGACCGTGTTGAAGATGCATTGAATGCAACTCGCGCAGCTGTTGAAGAAGGTATCGTCGTTGGAGGCGGTTCAGCTCTTCTTCACGCTACTGCTGTTCTTGATGGAATCAAGGCAGTCAATGAAGAACAACAATTTGGTATCCGTATCGTTCGTCGCTCTCTTGAAGAGCCTCTCCGTCAAATTTCAGCAAACGCCGGAATGGAAGGTTCAGTAGTTGTGAATGAAGTTCGCACTAAAAAAGATGAGAAATGGGGATACAACGCTCGTGAAGATAAGTATGAAGACTTAGTTAAGGCCGGAATTATCGACCCAACTAAAGTTGTTCGTTCAGCTCTTCAAAACGCAGCTTCTGTTGCTGGCTTAATGCTGACAACAGAAACAATGATTGCTGATCTTCCTAAGAAGGAAGAGCACGCTCATGGCGGCGGCGGAATGGGTGGAATGGGCGGAATGCCAGGAATGATGTAATTCCAAAATTCTCGAAATTTTAGCAAATCAGGGGAAGGGAAACCTTCCCCTTTTTTTTAACTATTTGAAATAATTCATCCTCAGTGGGCGACAATTTGTAAACTTGTGTATATGATGCGGTTTCACATCAAATGCTAAGGACCTCTATGAGAATGGCCTTCTTCATTTTTTTCCTTCTTCTTGCGCAAGCAAGCCTTGCAAGCATCCCAGATTTTCCATCTGAAGGGCTTTATCAAGCTAAATCATATGATGTTCTTTTAGCGATACGACATATGATTGTTCCCACTTTAACTCCAGATTATGCCCAAAAAATTCAGGACCTCAAAGATGAGGGCTTTACTTGTGGCTATACTTCAATGCAAGCAACGAAATGTACTAAACAAGAATTAACTGCTGAGCTTCCTGAGTCTATTAAAAATAAGATTTTAGAAAATTGGTTTGGTTATACTCTCGAGATCAATGATCTTAGGGCCGATCCCTCTCAAACGATTGATGGTGAAGCTTACCAAGAGTGGAGTATGCCTCAAGAAGTAAAGTTTAAGGGAAAATCGTTTTCTCAATACCGCTTGATGGTGACAGAAAAAATTAAAAAATTGGCCCTCGGACAGACTTACGTGGGCGCTGAATTTTATTTCAATTACACTAGCAACTCTCGTCGATTTGAGATGATCATTCAAGAAACACAAACTCGCTCTCGCTTTGAGTTTGTAAGCTTTCTTATCGCTGTTAAATTTAAATAATTCTTTATTGTCGTCAAAAGTTTGAATTGGCCGGTAGTTTTTTGACACTGTCATAGTCATTTTATTGTAATGAGTATTTGCAGAGTTGGGAGTACTTGATCAGACTTCAAGTTTATTAATGACACCATCAAAGATAAGCTAAGTTTCACTCATTACGTTTTGAGAGCAAAAGACAGAATGATAAAAGTCGGAATTCTTCTCCCAAAATTGTTCAATTCTAAGGTTTTAGGTCCTCGGTGTCTTTTTGACGGGGCTCTTTAGTCCAAATGCCTGAAATAGCCTGCCAAAGTTTGGCACGACTTTAGCAATGAATATCTATACTGCTGCTACGGAAGGCGGCTGGAGCATTAAGGATGATGCAATTGAATAACAGGGGCTTTAGGATGAGGCTTTTCGGACACACAAGCGTGATGCTTTTTCTTCTCTCTCTCTCCTTGAACACAGCAAGATCCACGTCGACGCTGAATCACAATTGTTCCGACACATTTGTGGGTGAGGTTCGAAAAATTGCTGATTCTAAAGCTCCCTTTTCTTCCATGATGCTCTCTCGGGAAGATGTCATTTTCAATCTCGAAGGTGAACAGCAAGGAGAGCGCCAAGTTAACGTCTTAAAAAATGGCCCAGTCAAATTTGAAGTAGGGAAGAAATACAAAATTTCTCTCAACGACAATCTGATCTGTGACATCGCACTCGTCTCTAGTAATTAGTGTAATAAATCTTTCTAGGATGGAAGGATTGAAGGACATGGATGTTTTCACGTACACCTATCGTCATTTTAATAATGGCGATGATCACCTACACAAGCGAAGCTTGGGGTTTCCGTTTTACGACGGATTTCACGCAAGGGTTTTACTGGGGTAGCCTACCAGTTCAAATGGATGTTGTTGCTACCAACCCCAGTGACGGAAACCAACTCGCTTCCTTGCTCAATCAAGCGGCTAACGCTTGGGAGAGTTCTACCGGATCAGAAATTTGGCAGGTTCGACCAGGCTACTCCGCCTCTTCAGTCACAGGTAATTCCATTCGTTGGTCAAATAATTTTGCAGCTGAAACGGGGTATGACCCCTCAGTCACTTTAGCTGTGACTATTCGATACGCGACGGGAACTTATTTTTCTAAAACAGAAATTATCTTAAACGGACAAAACTCAAACTTGCGATCAAACTCAAGCACCCTTTGGAAAACGATCTTGCATGAAATGGGTCACACCATTGGACTTGATCATAGTGATTCAATCGCCATTATGGCCCCCTATGTAGGCAGTATCGATTCAATTCAAAGTGATGATGTCTCTGGAATGAACTCCCTTGTCGACCAGACGAGATTTCGCCAATCGACAGGTTACGTTTCTCCTATCTCTACGAGTAAAGAGCAAAATCAGTCGCAATTTGCAGCCTGTGGAAGCATTGGAGGATTAAGTGGAGGATCAAGTGGTGGGGGAGGAAATGGAGCCGTAAACTTTTTAGGGTCATTACTTATCGGACTTCTCATGTTCTTGACTAAAAAGAACCGGAAAAAATTGCCTCATCATCTTCACCCATTCAATTGATCTCTCAGTTAAACCGATCCGTCTACTAGATGGATAAGAATAAAGATCTCTACATTTTCTTCCTCATTAACAGCGCTCAACAGTGGCCACTCTTTTTAGAATTTGCCCAAGCTATTAATGATTATGGAATTAAAGTCGTGCCGATTAAGCATGAGGAAATGATGACGCTTGATCTGACTCAAAAGAGATTCTTCATTTCAGTTGCTAACAACGTAGAGTCAGCTAAGAATCTTAAAAAATTGAGAAAGCGCTTTTTGGACTTTTGTCTCAAGAGTAGGAAAGCATTTCTGTTTGATATTAGTTCTTTCTCTCTTTTTGATAAACCACACGATTTAGTCAGACTCGACGTTTATAAAAAGTATGCTCTTCCACAGTCTATGAAGTCCCTTGTGGAGTCTATCGTTGAAGAGTATGTCGATCGCGCTCAAGATAAGCTTACCTGGCCTGGTGGACGCCGAGCAAAATTGCCTGCTTGAGGCATCCTTCTCTTATCTAGTATCCTAAGTATATGAAAAAACTTTCAACCAAAGAATCAAGAGTTCTTCTATTGCTTCAGCTTGATGCTCAAAGAATCTTTGAAAGAATCAAGTATCGTGAAATTGAGTATATGAGAATTTTCTCATACCGAAGAACGCGCGAACATTTTAAAGACATTTTCCGCAACCGCTATGATGAGTGTTCACTAGAGTACTTGGCCTTTGTGAGTGAAGAAGTTATTGCGAGCCTTGACCAATTTTATACCAAAGTTGAAGAACTTCGCTGGTATCTCATGAACACAGAAGATATGCCGGCCACTGTTTCAGATAACGTCTCTCATGCTATTTTTGAATTGCACGAGCGCTATGAGACGCTTCAGCTCTATTTGAATGCAGAGTTGGGTGTAACACTTGAGAAAGCACCGATCGTTGAAGAAGTAGGTGAAGTGGTGTCTTCTGAATCTTCAAACGATGATTGGCGAGGAGATGATCTTGCTTCCTTAGAAGAGATTAACGAAACCAATGATGAAGGAACTGAAGCTTCATGAGAATAGTGTTCTGTCTTATTTTATTAATTTTAAGTTCACCAGTCTTCTCTCGTCAGCCGATTGATGCTAAAAGATTTGAGCATCTCTCAGGTGTCCGTAAATCAAATGATCCTAAAGTCTATTGGGATAAAAAATACGCCCAAGATTCTTACGTTTTTGGAAAGACTCCCGCAAAATTTATCAGCTCCAATTATAATTATATTCCTTCGGGCGCTAAGGTTTTAGATGTTGGTATGGGAGAGGGACGTAACGCTGTTTTTCTGGCGCGCAAGGGATACACTGTCGTCGGTGTGGACATTAGTGCGGTCGCTGTCAACAAGGCCAAAAAGCTCGCTGATGAATTTGGTGTGCGAATCAATACTTTTGTTTCTTCTATGCAAAAATTTAATCCTGCACCCAGCAGCTACGATGCGATTATTTGTTTCTACTATGTAGATCGCGATCTCAATCGTAAATTAGTAGAATGGCTAAAGCCTGGTGGAATTCTTATCTATGAATCTCACAGCATTCTTCAAAAGCAAGTTCCTGGAAATGAGAGCTACGATGATATTTACCTTTTAAAGCCAGGAGAACTGTTAACGATGTTCAAAGGAATGAAAATTCTCAAGTACGAAGAACCTCTGCATGTGGGAGAGTTTACAGCATCAATCATTGTCCAAAAACCTATCAAATAGATTCCCTATACAGACTTACCGACTAGCATAAAATCCTTTTGTGTCAGATAATGATCATATGAGAAATTTGTTACTGATAATTTCGTTATTTTTAATGTCGACAGCTGTCTTTTCAGCTGAAGACAAGATGGGGTTATTCTCTGGACGCATTTCTCGTATCAACCCCGAAGGTGCGCTTCTTCGCATGAAAATCGATTTTGTGAATATGAAGTATATTAACAAAAAAGATAAAATCGAATTTTGGGATCAGAGAAATGATCGCTATCGTTGCAAAGGCATTGTGGTGGGTAAGTCTAACGATTATGTCTTGATGAAAGTTCCCGACATGGGATTGTGCCAGCAAAGAATTGGTCTCGCTCCAGGTTCATATCTCTACATGTATAGCCAAGATCTGATCAATAATCTGCAAATGGGAAAAGAGCTGGTCGATATTTTGCTTAAAAAAAGATTAGCGCTGCAGGGCAAACTTGGCTTTTACAAAAAAGAGCTCGATATCAACATCGAAAAAGTAAACGCAGTCAATTTACGCTATAAAACTTTGCGCGATAAGTTAGAGCTTGAGTGGCGAAATGAGTTGCAAAATCTCGACGAAGACAATGCTAATAGCTTACAGAATTACAAACAGTTAGAAATTCAAGTTGCTGACGTCGATAAAAAGCTTGAAGTCTACCGCATTGGAAATGAAAACTTAACTGTTGATCGCTGGGCGTTAGACCCCCGTCTTTACTACAAAAAATAGTACACTTTCGATCTTTTTCCTTATAGCCTTATCGGATTGAAATAGCCGGTTTTTTAGACCGCATTGCACAATCAAAAAAGGATAAGGTATGGCCCACGTTTTAAAAGGCTTAGTTCTTCTTCTGGCCCTCATTACACTTACTCAAAAAGCATTTTCTGCTCCTCAAACAATGGGAAGCCCAAAAGCTAAGTTTGGTGGTCAATTCAAATACAATCTTGGTGAAAGACCAACGACGTTGAATCCATTGTCTTCAACTGATTACTACGCTTCAGTTGTTCAAGGGTATGTACTCGAAACTTTATTTGATCGTGATGTTGATACTTATGAGTGGAGACCTAATCTCGCTTCTGAATATACCGTTTCAAAAGATGGATTAACTTTTGAATTCACCCTTCGTGATGGTGTGAAGTGGCATGACGGCAAGCCGCTCACAGTTGCCGATGTGAAATTTTCTTTTGATGCCATCATGGACCCAAAAAATAAGTACAAGACAGCTCACATGAAGCCCTACTTTGAGAGTATCAAAGAGGCAGTTGTCACAGGTCCAAACAAAATTAAATTTGTGGCCAAGCAAAAATACTTCAAGAACTTTGAAAGTATTGCAACGATGACTGTTGTGCCAAAGCACATCTATGAAAATCCAACAAAAGCTCAAGAGAAAAAACTTAACAAGACGTTGATTGGAACTGGTCCCTACAAATTTGTAAAAATGGAAAAAGAGAAAGGAATTACTCTTGAAGCCAACAAAGATTGGTGGGCGAGAAAAGATCCAACTCGTGCAGGAGAGAATAATTACGGCTCATTCCTTATGAGATTCGTCAAAGACACAACGATTGAAGTTCAACGCTTAGAAAAAGGTGATCTCGATTTTATCTCTTTGACAGCTGAGCAATACGAACAAAAAACGAAAGGTCCAAATTGGGGCAAGTCTGTTTTTAAAGTTAAAACTAAAAACATTTCTCCAAAAGGGTACGGATTCATCGGGTGGAACCTTGCTGATGATAAGTTTAAAAGCGTAAACGTGCGTAAGGCTTTGTACCACCTCATCAATCGCGATTTGATGATTGAAAAATTCCGTTTTGGCTATTCTGTACCAGCAACTGGTCCATGGTATGTTCAATCTGAATATGCTGATCAAAGTGTAAAAGCAATTAAGTATGACCCAAAACTCGCTCTTGAACTTTTAAGAGCAGAAGGTTGGAAAGATACAGATGGAGATATGATTCTCGATAAAGAGATCAATGGTAAGAAAGTTCCTTTCTCTTTCACTATTCTTGAACCAAGCCAAGAATTCGTAAAATACCTCACGATCTTTAAAGAAGATGCCAAGCAAGCTGGTATCGACGTTAATATTAAAGTTGTTGAATGGAACACATTCATTAAGCTAATGGATGAGAAAAAATTCGAAGCTCTTCGTCTTGGGTGGTCTGCAGGAAGTGTTGATAACGATCCAAAACAAATTTGGCATTCAGCATCTTCTGGCGAAGGCGGCTCTAACTTCATCAACTACAACAACCCACAAGTGGATAAGTTGATTGATGAGGCTCGCGAGACTATGGATAAGCCAGCTCGTATTAAAGTTTTAAAGAAAGTGTATAAGATGATTGCTGAAGATTATCCTTATGCTTTCCTCTTTAACGACGACACTTTGTTCTACGCTCATACAAAACATATGAAGCGTGCAAAAGACACTTACAATTACGGTGTTGGTATTACTTATTGGTGGATTGAAGAATAATGTTTCAATATATCTTAAGACGTATCTTGATCATGATCCCCACGCTTTTGGGCGTGACGGTCATTACATTCGGGATTATCAATCTCGCTCCAGGTTCACCGATTGAACAAAAAATTCAACAACTTCGTTTCGGCGGAGCTGGCGGTGGAGAAGGCGGCGGTGGTTCAGCAGCGATGGGTGCCAATGGCAAAGATAGCGCTGTCTCAGAAGAAGTGATTGAAGCTCTTCGTACCCAATATGGCTTTGATAAGCCATTATATATGCGCTATTTCATTTGGCTTAAAAATCTTGCCACTCTCGATTTTGGTGAAAGCTTCACTTACGAAGAACCCGTGATTGATGTTATTACCAGCAAGCTTCCGGTTTCCCTTCAGTTTGGGATTATTTCGTTGATTTTAACTTATTTAATATCGGTACCGCTGGGAATTTTTAAAGCGATTCACAATTCGAGTAAGTTTGACTACGTCTCTAGTTTTATTATTTTTGCCATGTACTCCATACCTGGATTTATGTTGGCCATTCTTTTAATCGTTTTCTTTGCTGGCGGACAATTCTTTGACTGGTTCCCTGTGGGAGATTTGTATAGCGATAATTATGAAATGCTTGGGCTTGGAGCGAAGATCCTCGATCGTGTTCATCACTTCATTTTGCCATTAATTTCCTACATGATTGGTCATTTCACTATTTTGACTATGCTTCAAAAGAACTCACTGCTCGATGAAATTAAGAAAGATTATATTCGCACTGCACGTGCCAAAGGCCTCTCTGAAAAGAAAGTTTATTTGAAGCACGCTCTTCGCAATGCTTTGATTCCTATCGTGACCGGCATTGGTGGATTCTTAACTGTGTTTTTTGCAGGATCTCTTTTAATTGAAAACATTTTCAACCTAGATGGTATGGGCCAACTTGGATATAAATCTATTCTAGAGCGCGATTACAATGTCATTATGGGACTTACTTTCATTCAAAGTATCCTGATGTTGGTCGGAAATTTGATAAGCGATCTGGCCTACATCGTTGTCGATCCAAGGATTGATTTCTCATGATTGAACGTTTTATTAAAAATGAACTTACTAGAAAAAGATGGCTACGTTTTAAAAAACGTAAAAGCGCCTATTGGTCGACCATTCTTTTGGTGGCCATGATCATCATGACTTTTGCCGCTCCATTGATCTCTAATAGCCGCCCTCTCTATATGAAATATCAAGGTCACAGCTATTTTCCAGTGATCGTGGATTACCATCCTACGACCTTTGGAATTACTGATTCACTAACTGTTGATTACCGTTCATTTAAACTTGATGGCGAAAATTGGGCCCTTTGGCCAATGGTGAAGTGGGACCCATTTGAAAGCAACTCAGAAGTTGATTATTACCCTTCTGGACCAACGGCCTTGAACCTTATGGGAACCGATCAAAGTGGTCGTGATGTCTTTGCTCGTCTGCTTTACGGTTTTAAATATTCAATCAGCTATGCCGTCTTGGTTTGGTTCTTCTCCTTTTTTATTGGAACTATTCTAGGTGGTATGATGGGATTTTACGGCGGCAAGTTCGACTTCTTTATGCAACGATTTGTTGAAGTCTTCTCCACTGTACCGACCTTTTTCTTACTTTTGATTTTGATTTCAATCTTTACTCCTAATCTTATTATGCTGGTTTTCATCTCCACCATCTTTGGTTGGATCAGCATTAGCTATTATGTACGCGGAGAGTTTTTACGAAATCGTAAGCGCGAATTCGTCGAAGCCGCCAAAGCTTTGGGAGCAACCGATTTCAAAGTAATTTTTAAACACATTCTTCCAAACTCTTTAACATCAGTTATTACCTTTGCTCCTTTTGTTATTTCTGGGAATATTGCTGCTTTAGCGGGTCTTGATTATCTTGGTTTTGGATTAACAGTTCCAACTCCGTCATGGGGAGAACTCCTCAATCAAGCTCAGAAACATTATTCGGTAGCATGGTGGTTGGCAGTTTATCCGTCTCTTGCTCTTTTCTTCAGTCTCACGCTTTTAAATTTAATTGGAGAAGGAGTCCGTGATGCCATGGACCCGAACATGACCTAAGTTTTTTAATTCAATCGAACAGAGTGAAGTCAGTGAAATTCTGACGCTGTCCCGCAACGGTAAAAAGAAATAATTCTTAAGCCCGACCCTCCCTCGATTGCCAACATCCCGCGGAGGAATTTATGAAGATCATCTGTCTTATTCTCATTTTACTAACTTCAGCTCAAGCCGAAACCATTATTGTTTCCGCTGAACGCTTTGATCGTCCATTGATCGAAAGCACCGGCTCAGTTCAATACATTGGGCGCGAAGAAATTGAACGCTCGGGAAGCACCAATCTTGGTGATCTGCTCAAAGCGAAAGCGGGGATCACCACAGTCAACAACGGAAGCTTTGGCAAGAGTGGCTCTCTCTTTATCAGAGGAACAGATTCGCGACATGCACTGATCATCATTGATGGAGTTGTGCTCAATGATCCCACTTCTATAGCGGGAGAACCTCGCTTTGAATATATCGCGCTCTCCGACATTGAATCAGTAGAAGTATTGAAAGGTTCGCAAAGTGCGTTGTACGGGCAGCAAGCCATCGGAGGAGTGATCAAGATCAGGACCGTTAAAAGCACCCAGCCGCGCTCACAATTGCATTTAAGCGGCGGAAACTTTGGCCAAAAAGTGGTGGGCTTCAACACCACGGGAGCGAAAGATCATTTTCAATACAGCCTGTCGGGAGAGCATCAAGAGGCCAGCGGTATTTCAGCTGCCGCCTCAAGTGCCGCCATTCAAGAAAAAGATCCTTATTCTTTGCAAACCATTGGAGTCGCTCTTCAATATCAAACCAAGAACTTTGGCGACTTAAAGGCTAGCACTCGTCAAATTAAAGGCAGTAGTGATTTTGACAATCAGCCCTCAGACGATGCCCAGTACTCTCATTACACGCAATCGATTTGGAGCTTGGGATATGTAAAAGAGTGGAGTGAGCTCAAATGGAATACTCAATATCAATTCACCGATGTGGTACGAGACAGCACTGGCAATTACCATTACCAAGCAGAGCAAAAGAAAATCGAGAGCAATCTCGATTATAAGATCGTGGGTTTGGGAGCCGCTTATCAAAAGGATAAGGCCAATGTACTCGACTCTATTTTAACCTCCCAAAAATTATTAGAAACCAAGAGTCTTTTTGCCAGAGTTGCTCCCCATTGGGAAATCATCGGATTTGATCTGGCTGCTCGCTATGAGAATTACAATCTTTTTGAAGACGAGTGGAGCTATCGAGCAGGCTTAAATCTACAGCTGATTTCAAATCTTCACTTGAAATCGAGTTACTCAACTGGAACGAAAAGCCCTGGTCTCTACCAACTCTTTGGTCAGTATGGAAATCTGCAATTAAAACCGGAGCACTCACACTCTAAAGACGTGGGCCTCGTTTGGGATTATTCAACTCAATGGCTTGAGCTTAATTATTTTGAAGTGGACTATCAAAACTATATTAATTTCGGGACTTCTCGTTATGAAAACGTCTCTGGTGCGGAAATCAAAGGCGTTGAGTTCATCGCGAAAAAGAGCTGGAGTCAATTTGATGGACAGTTCTCATTCACTCAATTATCCACACGTGACCATAGCACCAATCGCCAATTGATTCGAAGACCAAAGCAACAGGCTCAACTTATGGGTACATTTTATCTCAATGACCAGCTTGATCTCAATTCCGAAGTGACCTATCTCGGTCGCAGAGATGATGTGGGAGGAAATAGTCCTTCTTACCTGATCGCTAGTCTCGGTTCAAAATTTCAATTTGAAACGGATAAGTATGTGGGCGTAAACATTAAAAATCTTCTGGATCACGATTATCAAGAAATCAAAGGTTATCAAAGTGTCGGACGAAATTTTACGCTTAATTTTGGAATGAAATGGTAGCAGATACAAAGAAAATGATTTTTGCCGCTGTTATAGGCTCCCTGAGTCTGCATGCAGCGGTTTTTTTCACGCCCACACTTCAAGATCAGGAAGTGTATACTCCTCAATCAAGTATCAGTATTAATTTACAAGAGACACCGAGACCCAGTAGCGAAAAGAAAGCTGCTGCTCCAAAGTCAACGTCACAGAACTCAAGCCTTGAAAATGATATCATCACACAAGCCGAGCTTGAAGGCGAATTGGCGATCGCCTATCCCAAGCGCTCACGAGTTTTATTAGAAGAGGGGAGAGTAGAGCTCGAATTTTTAGTCGGTGTCGAAGGCCGACCGCAAAATATTACAGTCGTGCAATCAAGTGGTTTTGAGCGGCTCGACCTGGCCGCCAAAAACTCCTTGAGCCGCGCCATCTTTCGTCCCTCTCGAATTAATGATAAAGTGATTGAAAGCACTCGAAGAATAACTATCGACTTCAAGCTGAAGGACAAAGAGTGAAGCTTTGGATCATTTTATTCCTTTTCAGTTTCAACGCTTACGCCATGGGTGTGGTCTCAACTTCTCCCGCCATCACCGAAATGATCTCAATGCTAGGGGAAGAGAAAAGTCTCGTCGGTAAAAGCGACTACTGCAAAGGCCCTGACGTGGCAAAAGTCGGCTCGGCGCTTGATCTCAATCTGGAAAAAGTTTTTTTATTAAAACCTGATCTTCTGATCATCCAGCAAAACGCTTCGAACAAAGTCTTGGGAAATTTAAAGAAGATGAAATTGAACACTCTCGAAATCCCACTCGAGAGATTGTCTGATATTGATACAAGTTTTTTAAAGATCGCTGAAAGCTTTAAAAAAGAAGAACTGGCGCAAAAGATACTCAAAGAAAAGAAGATCAAACTTTATCAGCAGAAAAAATCAAAACTCAAAGCACTTTTTGTGATTGGCGACGATGGCAGGGGAGCTCAATGGAGTGTCGCAGGTCGATCGACCTTGTATGGCGACGTTCTCGATTATCTCGGTTTGGAAAATGCTCTCACCGATGAGCAAGAAAAATTTTCGATGATTGGTGCCGAAGCTTTATTGAAGTTAAATCCAGACATCATCATCTTTCTAAGTCCGGAAACTGAAAAGAGCAAAGTCTTCTCAAAACTTAAGAGCCGACTCATTTATATCAATCGCGAAGACTCCCAAATCCCTTCACCCGCATTTTATGATTTCATCATCGCTCTGCAAAGAAGGTTGCGATGATTCAATTAAATTTAGATAGCTTTTCTCTGGGGCAAAAGAGAATTTTAGAGAAGATAAATTTTCAAGCTGACCAAGCCAGTTTAATTAATATAGTCGGCCCTAACGGCTCAGGTAAAACCACGCTGCTCAAAATTCTGGCGGGTTTATACAAATTGCAAAACGGTCACCTCAATTTCTCCGTGATTGATGACAAGATCTCTTTCTTAAGTCAAAAATCAGAATTGGCAGAGGATATCACCATTAACGACTATTTAAGACTAGCGGGATTTAAAGTCTGCAAAGGTCAGCTTGGTCGCTTTAAAAAATATTTACCAGAGATAACCTCCCTAATGGAATGTTTAGGACTCAACCATTCTCTTGAGACAAGTATTGGCCATTTGTCTGGTGGCGAGTTTCAAAAGTGGCGCATTATTGCAGCGACATATTGGGACCCTGAAGTATTGCTATTGGATGAGCCTTGCTCATTCTTGGATCCCAAGCATCAAGATGAAATTTTAAAACTCTTAAAGTTTTTTGTTCACAATAAAAAGAAAACCGTGGTGATTGTCTCTCACGATATTAACCAAGTTTTAAATTCCATGGGACAAGTTTTTGGACTCAAGAAAGGCCAGATAGTTTTTTCTGGCTTCCATGAAGATTTTCATAATAGCTCAGTTTTAGAAAACCTTTTTGATAAAAAATTCAATGTCACGACAGTAGGGGAGGGGCGCTATGCCCTTTAAAAAAATTCTTCCCCTCATTATCTTCTTCGGCTTCCTGGCCTTATTTTCAGTCTCTGTTTTCTCTAATCAAGCAGACCCCAATTATCAGTGGATGCTCTACAATCTTCGCCTGCCGCGTTTTATTTTAAGCTTCTCTGTCGGCGCTATCCTCTCTTTGTGCGGACTTTATTACCAATCGATTTTTCAAAACCCTTTGGCCAGTCCTTACACGCTGGGTACATCGATGGTATCCTCATTCGCCGCCGTTTTGCTTTTCTCACTGGGCCTTCAAGGACAATCCAATATCGTATGGGCGGTTTTCTTAGGCGGATCTTTAGGTTATTTTTTTCTCATGCTTTTCTCCCAATTCATGAGCAGTAATCGCCGCGACGGTCTCTTGCTGGCTGGCATCGCTCAATCCCTGCTTTTTTCAAGCTTGGTTTTATTCGTTCAAATTTATTCCAGTCCCTATATCAACCAAAGAGTCATTCATTGGATGGTGGGCTCGCTCTCCGTTGTCGGATGGATTGAACCTCTTTGCGCTTTTGGCGCGCTCATCTTCATTATCTTCTTCACTGTTTTTCGCTGGAGCCGAGTTGAAGTGTTAAGTTTGGGTGACGATTTCTCAACTACCAGAGGAGTGAATCCCGATCGTGAACGAAACCTTATCATCGCACTGGTTAGTTTTATCATCGCTTTGGTTGTTGCCATCGTCGGCCCCATTGGCTTCGTCGGCTTGGTTGTCCCCAATTTCGTGCGCCTGATCTTTTCCAAGCGCATGCCACAATGGCCTTATCTGGCGATCATCTTCGGCGGCATCTTCCTCTCGTCTTGCGACTTCCTTGTTCGCCTGCTTTTTCCCGACCGCGAAATCCCCATCGGAATCATCACCAGTCTGATTGGCGCGCCATTGTTTATTGCTATTTTGCGGAAGAAATAGTTAAAAAATTTAACCTGTATTCAATCTTCAAATGATGAAACAATTCACTTATAAAATTTGAACTCTCAACTGTAGAACTGCTGTTATAAACGTCATTGTAGTATGGTCATGAGATTAAAGGTTTTCTTCAACTTGAGGAGTTTTCAGTGGAAAAAATTATCAAAAATTTAAAAATATTCTTTATGTTTGTGATTTGGCTTTGGGCCATTAGTCCGCATGTTATTTGGCTTTCTATTACTCCTAAATCACTTTATGTAGAAAGTACTGATCCCGTCGAAGTTCTTCCCATTATCATAGTTTCCTTAGTCATTTTATCTCTTTTCTACTTTAGTTTTATTTTTAACAAAAAATCTAAAAATCAAAATACGTTTAACAAATTTTTTAAGTTTAAAGCTTTTTCATGGTTGTTTGCGTTCATAATAGGCATTGTTGCAATGTCAAGCGTTTCGTTTTTCAAACTACCACTCAGTATGTATTTCGTTTTTGCTGGTTCAGCAATGGCATTGCACCTCTATTATATTCCTCTAGGTTTCCCTAATAATAGAATTTAAGTTGTGATACTTTTAGAATAGAAAGAAATCCATCACCAATTTTAACATTGTTTCAATTGGTGATGGAAATACAAAAGACTATTTTACGTCAAGGATTGATCTTTTGGGAGTCGATGGCAATCGTGGCATATCAATTTTTGGAAATTTTCCGGTCAAACTTTCAAGAAATGACACAATATCAGCAGTATCTTTATCATTTAAGTCTTTATCGAGTTGAACTTTTGCCATGACCTTAACGGCTTCCTCTAATGTTGCGACTGAACCGTTGTGGAAGTAAGGTGCTGTTAAAGCAATATTTCTCCATGTCGGAACTCGCCAAATATGTTTATCTTCTTCTTTCTGAGTTGTCTCATAGCGGCCATTATCTTTTAAGAAATCGTACTTTTTAACATATTCATTCTCTGCAAAAACAGGGAAGGTTTGGAAATTGCCTTCACCCATTTTATTATCTCCACTGAAATTGCTTCCCGAGTGACAAGCTAAACAACCTGTTTCTTCCACTAATTTCATTCCACGAATAGCACTTTTACTCATGGCAGATTTTTTACCACTTTTATAGAGATCAAAAGGACTGTTTCCAGAAATTAATGTTCTTTCAAATGTTGCTATGGCCTTGCCTATATTTACTTTTGAAATAGGCTTCTTGTCTTTTGGAAACGCCTTTTTGAACATATCGACGTATTCTTCAATGCTCGATAATCTTTCGATGACCACGTCAAAATTTGGCATTCCCATTTCGATTGGATTTGTAATTGGCCCTACTGCTTGTTCCTCTAATGATAAGGCTCTTCCGTCCCAAAATTGAACACTATGAAAAGCTGCATTCCATACAGTTGGTGCACTTCTTCCTCCGCGTTGTCCATTCACTCCAACAGAGACACTTCTATTGTCTTCTCCTCCCAGCATGACGTTGTGGCAAGTGTTGCATGAAATGGTTCCATTAAGAGATAGTCGTGGCTCAAAATAAAGGATCTTTCCTAAGTTGATTTTAGCAGGGGTCATTTTGTTGTCGGCAGGAACTGGTGGCGTTTTAGGTAAGGGAGTCATCGCAAATGCTTTTAGTGCTGTAAATGCAAATAATAGTGTTACAAGTTTCAAGAAATACCTCCCAAAGTACATTAATGAAATATTTTAATTAAAAAGAGAAAAATTGCATTAGGCATTTTGCCTATTGATAAAATTTTTGCAAATTACGACATAGGACTTTTGTCTTATTTAGGTACGTGATAGTTTTTGTTCACTTTGCGTCAGTAATAGTTAATATAAGTTATTATAATCTTAGGGGCAGAAATGAACTCAGATCAAAACAAAGTCCAAGTGATGCGTACCCTTTGGGGCGCTTTGCTCATGTCTCATTGTCTTTTTATTTATCTTACCATCAATTATTTGCATTCCGAATCAGCCGTTGGACCAGATGATATGATGATGAAAATCTTGCCTTTTATGGCCTTTATCGCTGCCATCGCCAGTTTTTGGATCAATCGAAAAGCTCAGGTTCAAAAGACCTTTGATCAGTATTTTGTCTTTTCAATCCTGAGTTGTGCTCTCGCCGAATCCGTTCATATCTTTGGGATTGTGGGGATAGTATTGAGCTTGCCGCTTAATTATTATTTTAGCTTTGCCGCTTCAGGCATTGCTCTGCATCTCTATTATTTTCCTAGAAAATATCCTGCTGAATAAGAATGAGGCTCAGTGTCGAGAAAAAGTAACTTCAACCTCAATAGGAGTTAAATCGTCCACTTTGACTAGTAAAAGCTCAGGTCTTTCAACATTGAAGTCAGAAAGCAGAAGAGGAATAGTTCCTTTGACTTTAAACTTTGTATCATTGCCTTCTGATTTCATCGCAATGTTCTTATATGTATGTGACTGACCCGCAAATGAAATGTCTAAGTCATAATTACCGTTTTCTTTGAATTCTGAAAGCGTTTTTAATTTCACTACGACCATTGGGAAATCTGATGCCTTAGTATAGGTAAGCATATTGGTATCTCTATTGGAATCTTTAGAGGTAAATGATTTTACTGGAGCAGCTACGAGGAATTCACAGTCTTTCTTATTACAAATTCCTTTTCCTTTCGCTTCAGTACTTGTGGCATTTATTTTCTTGAGAAGATATTTCATTTTGTAAGTTATTGAAGAACTTTGAAGCGAATAGTTTCCATTTAAATTAAAGGCGAAACAGTTACTGATGCTTAAAAGAGAGATGATGATTATTTTTTTCATAATTTAATTCCTAGAATTCTATCGTCATAGTTAATGCCGAAGCGGCGAATGCAATGAAACCTATTGTTGTAATAGCGGCATGGTTCTTAAGCATGCCTGTTGGTTCTTGGCCTTTTTTATATTTTTGATTTGCAAGATAGCCCAAGGTCGGTCCAATCAATAGGGCAGGAAAGTGAATCCATGCTAATCTTCGGTGCCAAACAGTCATTCCTCTAGCAGGAGTTTTTTCATCTAATTCAGGAGCTAAAAAGGCAAATGAAGCAGCTGTGTAGTAAGCTGTTGCACCAGCAATCCCTAGAGCGACGTGACTGTCTTTAGCTTGCTTATGCTCACCTGCGGTCAGAATTGCTCCACTCATTAGGGCAAGCGCTCCAAGTGCAGTATATTGGTGAGCTTTTAACATCCAATTTCTTTTTTCAAGTTTTTCAGTGAGGGCCTTGTCTACTTTGACATCAGAAGCATTAAAGCCAAGGTCATCCAACGAAAGACCTTCCGCTGCGAATGAATTAAAACTGAGAGATAATAAAGCGATGATTAAATTTAATCTTTTCATAAAGCTCCTCAAAGAATAAAAAGATATTCCTCCTCCAGAACCTTGAAAAGATGTTATTAATCAGCTTTTTGTCATGTGTGATTAAACCTCTAGAAATTCTCATGTTTGAGTATTCGACCAATTTGAAAATATTGAAATTTTATTTACAAACACTGCGAAAAAACAAGCTTCGTTTTGCACAAGAATGATCTATTTGATTTAGTTTTAACCTTTCTGCTTTTTTGTGCAAATTAGTACAATTATCCTTAAGTCTACTCAATTTCCCAAGGAATACATGAATCGCTATTCAAGCTCGCAATCTCTTGAAATTGACTTGCAGATATATACCCTTACTGACTTGTACATTGTAAGCAAAAATCCAGATCACGAACATTTTAAATTTATTATAAGTATTAATCATGCTGACCTAAATGCAGATCGCATTCACTTTACAAGTCCAGCTTCTGTTATACATTTTAAACTTGAGCTAAATTTCATGGAAGCACTTATTCCGTATAAAGCATTAAATAAGATTCCAAGTTGTTTTTCTTACTGGGAAGATTTTCTCTTCGCTCAGCAAAGTCTAACTCCCCAGGCTCTTGATCACGAGCTCTCAAACCTCTATTACCGGCAATTACTTATTTCTTAATTTTTTTTTAAATTAGACTTCGATCAAAGTGACTTTGGCCGTACTCTTTTTTCCATCGCGAATGTATTTGATGGTGACAACGTCGCCGACTTTATAGCTTTCGAGCATTAGATAAATGTCGTCGTAGTTGTTTACTTTTTTGCCATCGACTTCAAGGATGATATCGCCAATGAAATAACGGCCGCGTGAATCTCTTCCCATGCCACGGAGACCGGCTTGATTGGCCCCGCCTTTTGGATCGATGTATTTGATGACGAGACCTTCATCGATTCCAAAATGAGCTTTGATTTGATCTTCGAGGATACCAATTCCAAGACCAGGTCTGACTACTTTTCCATGCTTGATTAACTGAGGGACAATTTGTTTAACCGTGCTGACGGGAACAGAGAAACCAACGCCAGAAGATGAACCTGAGTTCGAAAAAATCATGGTGTTCATACCGATCAATTGTCCAGAGCTATTGAGAAGGGGACCTCCTGAGTTTCCAGGATTAATGGAGCAATCGGTTTGAATCATACCCGTAATCGAAACACCTCCGAATCCTTGGATCTTGCGATCAAGCGCTGAAATGATTCCTTCAGTAATTGTGTGATCAAGTCCAAAGGGATTTCCAATGGCGAGAGCTTTTTGACCGACTTCTAATATTTTTGATTCACCAACATTAATGGGAGTTAGGTTTTTGGGCATCTCTTCTAATTTCAAAACAGCGATGTCTTTGCGAGGTTCACCTCCTACGACTTTCGCTTTGTATTGATTTTTGTCATTGTGAAATGAGATGAGGAAAGAATCACCGTTGGCGATGACGTGATAGTTGGTGACGATGTGACCTTCTTTGTCCCAAACAAAACCTGTTCCCTGGCCGGCTGGAATTTCCATTAGGTCAAACCCAAAAAATCCACCACGCCGGGCAATTTTAATATTCGATACGTTGACTACAGAATCGACTGATCGCTTAAAAATACTAATGGTATTTTTTTCATTCTCAAGTAGCATTTGCTGATCTGCTGCCCACACAGTCTGAAAGCTTGCCAATATAAAGGTAAAAAATATGCCTAACTTCAACACAACTGACTCCTCACGCTTGAAAATAACTATTGGTAATGACGAGGTTTTTCCAGATTGAACTCGTCTCTATATTAGGTATAATGGCGCAACAAAAATATTGCAAGAAGACATTGTGTTAATGTTTTGTAAACCGAGGGTCAAGAGCTTGGAAATACGCTATTTTAATCGTCATACTCAAGAATTAGAAACGGAAAAAGTCTATGGTGATGCGGCCGTCAAATGGCTTTATCAGACGGGAAGCGGGAAAATGCTCTCTCAATTGGTGACCTCCGCACCTATTAGCAAGATGTATGGGTGGCTTCAAAATCGCCGCTTCAGTGCGCAGAAAGTAGCGCCTTTTATTCAACAATTTAATATCAAGATGGATGAGTATCTTCCACAAGAAGGTCATTCCGATGCTCATCCGTACGATAGCTTTAATCAATTTTTTATTCGCCGTTTTAAACCTGGAGTGCGAAAAGTTGTGACCAACCCGTCTTCGATGCCAGCTCCTTGTGAGGCCCGCTATTTTGGTTACGAGTCTTTAACAGAGGATGCGAGTATTCCGGTTAAAGGTAAATTTATGTCGGCACAAGAAGTGATCAGCTCAAGCAAGTGGGGACCCATCTTTAAAGATGGCCCGATGTTGTTGGCGCGATTGTGTCCGGTTGATTATCACCGCTATCATTATCCTGATGATGGTGAGCTGATTGAAAGTTTTCCGGTTTCTGGAAAATTGCACTCGGTGAATCCAATCGCTCTAAAAGAAATTCCCGAAATTCTCTCAACCAATGAAAGAGTCGTTTCAATTTTGGATACTAAAAACTTTGGCAAGCTCGCCTTTGTAGAAGTAGGTGCCACATGCGTTGGGAAAATCGTTCAAAGTCATCACGATAAAAAATTCAAACGCGGTGATGAGAAAGGTTATTTTCTCTTTGGTGGTTCGACCGTTATTATTTTCGGAGAGCCTGGAATGTGGAAACCCATTTCAGAAATTTGCGAGAATACGCCGAAGGGAATTGAAGTCTATTCCCATTTAGGTGCAGAAATCGCGGTCAAGATTTAGTAAAAATAGCTTTGACCGGAAAATGATCTGATGGATAGAGATTATTCTGATGACCTTTTTCAATTTCAATCGATTGAATTTTAAGTTCAGGACTGGACATGATCCAATCAATACGAGCTCCACCTTCTTCTTCAGATAATTGTCCTCGAAATTTGTGGTAAGTCGTTTCTTCTTGCTGTTGAAGTTTTTGCCAAGGATCGTAGAGCTCGGAGACAAGGCTATTCATGACTTTTCGGGTTGGCCCAAAAGGGGATTCATTAAAATCACCCATAAGAATAAGAGGAAGATTTTTTGAGTTAATCGTTGTTACTTCTTGAAGCATCACTCTCATTTGATTTTGTCGAGTTTCACTCTTGACGTGATCGAGGTGGGTATTTACAACCATTAGAGTTTTATCCCAATTTTTAAAATGAATTTGGGCCCAGATGCAAAGTCTTGGGAAAGCACTATCAAAAGAAGAACTTCCTGCAACGTTGGGCGTTTCTGACAACCAAAAGTCACCACTTTTTAAAACGCTTACTTCATCTTTGTTAATAAAAAAACAGGGATACATTCGCTCTTCAATCCATTCACGATGATGGTCGAGCAGTTCCCATTGCGGAAGAAGTTGATGGAGCTCTCTTAGCTGAGGCTCACGACCTTCTTGAGTCCCTAGGATGTGCGGACTAAATTCCTTAATCACTTCACTTAAAAGATCTTTGCGGCGGTCCCAACTATTGGCGCCGTCATGAGGCGAAGAAAAGCGAATATTAGAGGTCATAACTTTTAACATTTAACTATTGTATGCGCGGAGCTTATTGATACACAACCAGACTCTTTGAGACTGTGTGGCAATGTGTTATCTGTTCTAATATCTTGAAATAACATTGGAAAATCTTGGCCTTCAACGTGAAAAGGAAGAGGCCAGGAGGATTTTATGCAAATTCAAAAGGAAACGATTCAAGAATTTTTGAAGCTCTACGATAAACCAACACTTAATCAAATTTTTAAGATGACAGGGATTCAAAAGACACGATTCTTTCGCATTTCAAATGGAATGGAAATGCGGCTCGCAGAGTATGTCATTTTAAAGAATCTTATTGATCAGAAAAAGGTTAAGCATGGCAAACTTCGCAACTTAGTAGAGTTATGTTTACATGAAATGAATCCTTTGGAACTTGAAAAAATTGAACAGCATTTGGAAAAAAGTTTGCGTTCATCTCTCTTAAAAAATGAAAGGGTCACAAGTGAGGTTCTCAGTGCTTAAAGGATTATTGTTAGTTGAAAGACTGGTTTTCGATTCACTTTCTCGCAGAGAGAAAAATATTATGGATATTGTGACAGACACCGGCTTGAATTATTCAACGGTGCGCACTTTGCTCAGTAATCTCGTATTAAAGAACATTATTGTTTTTGAGCGAGGAGTTTATAAAAGAAATATCACAACTTTGAATCCTCAAGATCATCGTGATGAGGTTGTGGAAGTCGCTCAGAGTATGGAACATGTTATTTTAAAAAAAATGGTCATCAGTGAAGAAGATGCCAAAATTCTTGAAAGCATGATGGCCTCCATCAACAGTTTTTTAAATAATATTCAAAACAAGCAGTTAAGCCGTCCTATCGGTCATAAAACTTGCGAAAAGAAAGTGGTGCTGATGGGAATCAGCAATTATTCAGTCCTAGCCGATGCTTCTCTAAAAGCGGTATAATGGGGAATGGATCAGATTGATTATTGTATTGTCGGAGGGGGAGTCGTTGGGATGCTAATGGCCCGCCAGCTCACTCTCAAAAATCCTGATACCTCAATTGTGCTGCTTGAGAAAAGTTCTTATTTGGGAGAGGAGAGTACCTCTCGCAATAGCGGAGTTCTTCACGCCGGACTTTACTACCCTCACCAAAGTCAAAAACATCTACTGTGCCGAAAAGGGTTGAGCTTATGGCGCACGCTTGCACCTGAACTTAAAGTGGAAATTAATCATTGCGGTAAATGGCTAGTGGCTTCTTCTCTGTCATCAGTGGCTGACCTAGAAAACCTCTTTGCCCAAGCAACCAAAAATGGGGTTCAAGATTTACGTTGGGCCACAGGAGACGAAATTGAAAGTCTCAAGCCTTTTGTGAAAATAGAAAAATCTTTTTTGAGCCCAGAGACAAGTATTATCTCACCTTCGGAAGTTGTGAGAGCGCTTGATCGCGAGCTGACAAACTTGGGCGTGATTCTTTTAAAAAAATGTTCATTAACCAAAGTCACTCAAACGAATTCCGGATTTGATTTGATGACGACGCAAGATTCTTTTTCAGCGAAGCATTTCATCAATTGCGGAGGAGGACATGCTCCAACTATTCGAAAGCAATTGGGTTTGCATGATATCGAAAGTGTTTGGGTAAAAGGATGTTACCTCAAGCTCAATAAGAAATTATATAATGAAAAGCTTATCTATCCTGTGCCTCCCAAAGATCTGAAAGGACTTGGCGTGCACACTAGTTTTGATCTCGACGGACAAATTCGTTTTGGCCCTAATACTGTGGATTGTGATCAATATGAAATGAGCGTGCCAGACGATTTAGTCGATATGATGTATCCAGCAATCAAAGATCTTTTTTGGACTGTGGAAAAAAAGGAATTAGCGCTGGATTATTGTGGAATACGCTCAAAAATAAAAAAAGACGGTAAGCTCTTTACCGATTTTTTGATTCAATCACCACTCGAAAATTATGTCGAAGCCTTAGGTATTGAGTCCCCAGGACTCACGTCTTCTCCTGCCATCGTTGAAAAAATGATGGAGCTTCTCTCTTAAAGGAGATTGGGCGATAACCAGCGTTCAAGTTCTTTCTCTGATTTACCTTTTCTCTTGGCATAGTCGGCGAGTTGATCGCGATCGATTTTACCGAGATTAAAATATTTTGATTCTGAATGGCCCATATAATATCCGCAAACAGAACTAGCGGGGTGCATGGCCAGGTTTTCAGTTAAATAAACATCTGTAAGTTTTTTAGCATCGAGCAGTTTCCAAATGGTCGGTTTCTCGGTGTGATCGGGACAAGCAGGATAACCGGGTGCCGGTCTAACGCCTCGATATTTTTCTTTGATTAGGTCTTGTAACGTAAAACCTTCAGGATCAGAAATTCCCCACTCGTCGCGAACTTTCTTATGGAGCATTTCAGCGAGAGCTTCGGCAATTCGATCTCCCACCGCCTTGGCCATAATCGAGAGGTAATCGTCGCCTTTATTTTTGTATTCTTCGGCGATAGCTTCAACTTCTGGTCCAGCAGTGACTACAAAGGCTCCACAATAATCTTTAAAAGGAGCGGGAGCAACAAAGTCGGCCAGAGATCGTGCTGTGTCTGATTCGTTTTGCAGACGTTGCTGTCTTAAAAAATGAAAAGTCGACAAGACTTCATTGCGTTTTTCATCAGAATAAATTTGAATATCATCACCAGTTGAATTCGCTGGCCAGAGACCCCAAACGGCACGAGGGCGAAGCTTTCGCTGATTTATCCACTCTTGAAGTATTTTCTGGCCATCTTTCAAAAGTTTTTTTGCCTCGTCACCATATTTTGGATTCTCAAGAATTTGCGGATAAGTACCTTTTAATTCCCAAGTCCAAAAGAAAGGGGACCAATCAATATAAGGAGCGATGTCACTTAGAGGAATATCGCGCCAATTTTGTAGACCTATTTTGGTCGGAGTAGGAAGAGTTAGAGAACTCCAATCCACTTTAAGCTTTTGATCACGCGCTTTTTCTATTTTCGTAAATTGAATATCGCTGCGATTCGCTTCGTAATGCTTGCGCAAATTTTCTTGATCTATTTTGAGCTGGGCCAGATAGGCTTCTCTGGTCTCTGGATTCAAAAGCTTGGTACAAACTTCAACCACCAAAGAGGCATCGCCAATTTGGCAAACAGCGCCGTGATAATGAGGAGCAATTTTAAGCGCGGTATGAGCTTTACTTGTTGTCGCTCCACCGATCATGAGTGGGATTTTAAATCCGTCATGCTCCATTTCTTGAGCGTTATAAATCATTTCATCAAGCGATGGAGTAATGAGTCCCGACATCCCGATAAAATCGGCCTTATGCTCTTTCGCTGCTCGCAAAATTTTATCACAAGAAACCATCACTCCGAGATCGATCACTTTATAACCATTACAAGCGAGAACGACACCTACAATATTTTTTCCAATATCGTGAACGTCGCCTTTAACGGTAGCGATTACAAAGACCCCTTGCTCGCGAGCATTGGGATTATTGCGCTTCTCTTCTTCCATCATCGGCTCAAGCACGGCCACGGCACGCTTCATCACTCGAGCAGACTTTACCACTTGAGGCAAAAACATTTTCCCTGAACCAAAAAGATCTCCCACAACTTTCATCCCATCCATTAATGGGCCTTCGATAACCAAGAGTGGTTTGCCATATTTTTTTAGTGCTTCTTCTGTGTCTTGATCGATAAATTGAACAATACCGTGAACGAGGGAGTGCGAAATTCGCTCTTCTAAAGTTCCTTCACGCCACTTGAGAACTTCAGCTTCCTTTTTCTCGCCGGTGCCTTTTAGTCTTTCAGCAAGTTCAACCATTCTCTCCGTGGCATCTTCGCGACGATTAAACAGAACGTCTTCGACGTGTTCTTTAAGCTCAGGTGGAATATCTTCATAAAGTTGAAGCATACCTGCATTCACAATCCCCATATCGAGGCCTGCGGCAATAGCGTGATAGAGAAAAGCTGAGTGCATAGCTTCTCGAACCAGATTATTCCCTCTGAAAGAGAATGAAATATTAGAAACGCCTCCACTGGTGAGCGCACCAGGACAAACTTTTTTAATTTCGCGAACCGCTTCAATAAAGTTCACAGCGTAATTGTTGTGCTCTTCAATTCCGGTTGCCACAGTTAAAATATTGGGGTCAAAAATAATGTCAGCCGGATCGAAACCTACTTGCTGAGTTAAAATATCATAAGCGCGTTTGCAAATTGAAACCTTGTGATCCTTCTTGACCGCCTGGCCGTGCTCATCAAAGGCCATAACGACTGCGGAAGCTCCATAACGAAGCAGAGTCTTAGCATGTTCAATAAATTTAGCTTCGCCTTCTTTTAATGAAATAGAGTTAACGATCGCTTTACCTTGAATACATTTAAGTGCGGCTTCAATAATTTCAAATTTAGAAGAGTCGATCATGATCGGAACACGAGCAATGTCGGGTTCACTGGCAATCAGATGCAGAAACTTTGTCATCGCCGCGACACCGTCGATCATGCCTTCATCAAAATTGATATCGATGATATTGGCGCCATTTTCAACTTGTTGACGGGCCACTTCGAGGGCTTCGTCATATTTGTTATCGCGAATCAGTTTGGCAAACTTTGGAGAACCTGTAACGTTAGTTCTCTCGCCGACCATTAAGAAACGTTGAGCGCGATTGGGATCGATATTAAGTGGCTCGAGACCTGAGAGTCTGGTGGCCGGGGCTTGAGGAACAATTTGGCGCGGAGGTTGATTCTTCACTTCATCGACAATCGCTTTGATATGTCCGGGAGTTGTTCCACAACAACCACCGACGATATTGATCAATCCTTCTTTCGCAAATTGGGCCATGAGCTTGCCGGTCATCGATGGCGTTTCATCATAGCCAGTGGGAGCGAGCGGGTTAGGCAAACCTGCATTTGGGTAGCAGCTGGTTGCAATATCGCAAATGCGAGAGAGCTCTGCCATAAAAGGGCGCATTTCTCTGGCACCAAGAGCGCAGTTAATTCCCACACTCAAGGGATGAGCGTGGCGAATAGAGTTCCAACAGGCTTCAACGGTTTGACCTGAAAGCGTTCTTCCCGAGAGATCTGTAATCGTGATTGAAATCATGACTGGAATTCTGTAATCGAGTGTTTGTTCCAGCTCATCAATGGCACAAAGACAGGCCTTTAAATTTAAGGTATCAAATGTGGTCTCTGGTAAAAGCACATCGGCTCCACCTTCAATCAATTTTTGACATTGCTGATAATAAGCTTGTTTTAATTCATCAAAACTAATGGCACGAAAGCCCGGACTATTAACGTCTGGAGACATAGAAGCGGTTTTATTCGTCGGGCCGATGGCCCCAGCGACGAAACATTCACGACCTGGATTTTTTTGCATGAACTCATCAGCGGCTTCACGCGCGAGTTTGGCCGATAAAAAGTTGATATCATCTACGACGTTTTCAAGATGATAATCAGCTTGAGCGACAGTGGTTCCAGAGAAGGTATTGGTTTCGATTATATCAGCACCAGCTTCAAGATATTCAGTGTGAATAGTTTTAATTATTTTGGGTTGTGTGATCGCGAGGAGATCGTTGTTGCCCTTGATGTCTACTGGATGATTAATGAAAACATTGCCGCGAAAATCTTCTTCCGTTAGCTTGTACTGCTGAATCATGGTCCCCATGGCACCATCTAAAAAGAGAATTCGTTCTTTTAATAATTGCTGAAGCCGTAAACCAGCTTTGGAATAAGATTTTTTCATTTTGATTTATACCTGTTTGTAAAACTTATCGACGACTTTCACGACTGAGTCTGTGTCGTTCATTATATAGAAATGAACTCCAGGAACTCCTCCTTCGAGAAGGCCTTGAACTTGTTTTGTGGCCCATTCAATACCAATATCGACTACATGATTAGGGTTGCTTAGAGTTTCATCAACAAGAGCATCAGGGAAATTTATATAAAAGTTTTTAGGAATGGTTTGAAGTTGCTTGGTATTCTTTAAAATTTTAATCCCTGGAATAATAGGAATAGTCACACCTTCGGCGCGACAAGCTTTCACAAAATTAAAATAATGATCGTTATCAAAAAACATTTGAGTTACGGCGTAGGTTGCGCCCTTGTCTTGCTTGATTTTCAAATTAGCAATATCGACTTTGAGATTGGGGGCTTCGAAATGTTTCTCTGGATAAGCGGCAACGCCAATACAAAAGTCGAGGGCCTCAGAGTTGTGGAGGTTGTCTAAGAAATGACCTTTGTTTAAACCATCAATTTGTTCAACCAAGTCGCTGGCATAAACATTGACCGAACGGTCTTTTGAAATTTTCTTATTGTAATTAAGACCATCGCCTCGAAGAGCGAGTAAGTTTTCAATGCCGAGGTAATTCAACTCAATTAAAGCGTCTTCAGTTTCTTCACGAGTGAAACCGTTGCAAAGGATATGAGTGACAGTATCGATTTTAAATCGGTTTTGAATAATGCCACAAATACCAATAGTACCCGGACGCTTTTTCGAAATTTTCCTCTCGATTGTACCGTCTGGTCTTTCGTTATAGCTCGCACCTGCTGAGTGAGCAGTCACATCGATCCACGGCGGATTAAATTTTTCAACTGCCTTCACAATTTCAGTGATGTCCTTAACTGTTCTTCCTCTCGGAGGAGGAACAATTTCGTAACTAAAAAGGGGGCCGCGGGCGTTTTGCAAATGTTCAATGACTTTCATCTAGCAGTCCGTCAAAATGAGAGGAGTCTCAATAAAATCTAAATAATTAATACACTAAGAGGTTACACTACAATAACAGTCATTAAAAGTGAACATTTTCTACCCAAGAGAGATTAGCTTTATTAACATAGGTTCAAATGAACATTATTGAATATTTGAAAAAGGACAAAAGAAAGTGAAGCATAAAGTTTTAGTTACTGGCGGAGCTGGTTACATTGGAAGTCATGTCGTCAATCTTCTTGGAAAAGCCGGAGCTGATATTGTTGTTTATGACAATCTTTCAACGGGCAGAAAAGCTTCTATACTTTATGGTAAGCATATCCAAGAAAATTTGGAAAATCTGGAAGTGCTCGATCGATTTTTGCGTGATGAAAAAATTGAAGCGGTTTTGCATTTTGCAGGATCGATCGTCGTTCCAGAATCAGTCTCTGAGCCGATTAAGTATTATAATAACAACACCGTGAATTCTTTGAACCTTATCGATCTTTGTATTAAGAATAAAGTGAAGAATTTTATCTTCTCATCAACGGCAGCCGTCTATGGAATGGGTGATGGGACTGGAAAGTGTGTTGAGGAAACGGAACTGAATCCAATCAATCCATACGGCAGAAGTAAACTAATGACTGAAAACATGCTTGAAGATGTCTCAAAGGCGAGGGACTTCAACTACGTTGCTCTTCGCTATTTTAACGTCGCTGGAGCCAATGTCGATGGACTGGTCGGTCAGTGTACGCCAAATGCTACCCACTTGATTAAAATTGCTTCTGAATGCGCTTCAGGAAAAAGAGATCGCATGTCAATTTTTGGAACGGACTACGATACTTCTGATGGAACTTGCGTCCGTGATTATATTCACGTTGATGATTTGGCCCAAGCCCATCTCGACGCTCTCGCTTATCTTTTTAAAGGCGGAAAGTCTCAAGTCTTGAACTGTGGTTATGGACACGGTTACACAGTGAAAGAAGTTATCGCCACAGTCAAAAAAGTTTCAGGCGTTGATTTTCCCGTTGAAATCGCAGACAGAAGACCTGGCGACGCTATCGAGCTCATTTCAGTTGCTAAAAAAATTCGCGCCGTTTTGGGCTGGGCTCCTAAGTATGATGATTTGGAATTGATCGTGAGAACAGCCTTTGAGTGGGAGAAAAAGTTAATATAAATCAATTTTTTTGCGCCGCTCAATTTTGTATTAAAGATTTATCATTGACTATGTTTATGAATCTCGGTTTAACAGTAGTATACAAACTTTGTTACGTGGAGGTTTTATGAAATGGTTGGCTGTACTAAGCTTTCTAGCTTCATTTTCTGCTTACTCATATAATTGTCCAACTGAATTGAGAGCAGCGACATCAAAATTATCGCAATCAACAATCGAACATGACCTCTCTGTAAAGTTCTTTAATAAAGCTCTTCAGAACGTTTCTGAGTTGAAATACACTGTGGCCAAGACGAATGCTGACTCAGCCAAAGTTAAAAGCAATAACGCTATTTCGACAGTTAATACAGCCATCTCAAAATTAGAAACTGTCATCAAGCTTTGTGAAGACCCTGAAAAGAAAATGGCCGAAGAATATTTGGTCGATGCTCAAACCCATGCTTCAAATGTCAAAGTGAATGACGAACAAGTTAACGAACTCATCTTGCTTCTTGATCGCGTCTTAAATGGCGACAAGAATGCTTATTGCTATGGTTTCACTTACTGTCCAAATGGCGCCACCGTAAGCTGTTATGCTTATGGACCAAGCTGTTCATGGCAAGTAACTCGCTTTGGAGTTGTCTGCCGAGGCTTTGATCAGTGGGGGAATTGGGGTGAATTCTGGGGGAGATGTTTCTAATTTTAAATAGTTAGAGTCATTTAACCAAAACTAAAATTGCAAATTTTTCACGTTTCATCCTATCAATAAGATTTTCTGGTATGTTACGGCCTCTAAAGATTGAGGTTTAGACATGTTGAAAACGCTTGGAAAGATGATGCTAATTTTTGCGCTGGTTACACCGGTGTGGGGAAAAGTCGTCTTATTAACCTCGCTTAATCCAGAACTCAATCGGCCACCACTTAGAAGCAAAAAATGGAATATTAACGAAAAACTCGAAAAGATTTTTCGTGATCAAATGGATAATCAAGAAATTGAAGTTATTCACATGGCTAATCAATGGCAACTCTATCAAGCCTTAAATGATAAAGATGTTCAGGCGCTATTATGGGTTTCGCATAGTAGTAATACTAGTGATCGCACCAGTGATGCTTTATCGACAGCCTCAGTGCTCGATCACCAATTTAGAGATGTTCTGCCACTCTTTCAAACCATTCCTTCTCACATTCAGTATTTAGGCCTGGTAGGTTGTCGTAGCGAACTCATTATTAATGAGCTTAAGAGCAAAAATAAATTTCAATCCTCAGCAGAAACTAAACTTTTTCTAGAAGAGAAAAAAGTTGATGCAAGAAAATCTCTGAAAAGAGCACTTAAGGAACTGAAGCAAATCAAGCTTAAAGATGAAGTCGAAGCAAAATGTATTGAGCAAGAAGTGGCACAAATTGATTTCACTAGAACAGCAATCGAAAGCGATGCCGCATCAGTCAGAATCGTTGTTGGAGGGCAAGTTTTAAAAGTATTACCCAAACTTTTAAAAGGTGAAACTCAAACAGGAACAATCTCAGTAGTAGGTCCGATTCAATCAAAAGGTGATTTGAAAATTTTAATTGATACTGGAGCGAGTTCACATTCGGAATTGGATCTTGGGAAATTTACATTTACTAATGATCACGAAGCGGAATGGAAACTCTTTGCCAAACCAGATGGAACCCCATTTGGAATTGGATCGCAGGTATATCACCTAAAAACGAAAGAACAGGTCAATGAATGGCCATTTAATATTGAAACACGGTGTAATTAAAAACAGAGGAGACACACATGAAAAAGTTAGTAGCACTTTTAACTATCCTATCTGGTCTAATGATGGCCAATCCAGCGAAAGCAATCGTCGGAATCGCAAGTGATTCTGATGCACTTGTTATCACTGGTATCGCCATGATGGACATTTCTCAAATCACGGTTTGGGAAAGACATGATCGTTACGGTCGTACTCGTCGTGGATACGTAAGATATTCTTACTACACGTACAGAGTAATTACATATCCAGTACTTTTACTTGCTGGTTTCGTAGTATTGGGTGACGAGGGTCGCGTTCAAATCAATTCTGAGCTTTCAGCTGATTTGATCAAGAAAGCAGATTTAACTTCTTCAGAAGTTAAAGCTTTCCAAGACAATATCGAAGAAATCAACGTGATCAAAGACTCTATCTCTTCTGAAATTTCAAAAATTGAAGGTTCAAAAGAGAGAGCAGAAGCAGCTGGAAAGTTGTGGACTGAATATGCTCAGTCACTTGATCAAGATGCAGCCGTTGCTTTATACAAAATCGGTTCATCACTTCAAAACTAATTTATTCTTGGGTTTGAAAAATAGGGGACAACTTCGGTTGTCCCTTTATTTTAGTATTTTTCTTTTGATACAAGGGAATAAAAACAAGGCACGACCACTAAAGTTAGTAAGGTCGAGAGAATCACCCCTCCGATCACGGCCAGCGCAAGCGGCACTCTCGTTTCAGAACCTGCTCCTGTTGCCAGTGCGGCTGGAAGAGTTCCAGCCACTGTCGAGACAGACGTCATAACAATAGGACGTAGTCTAATCGGGCATGCTTCAAGTAAAGCATTATGTAATGAACGGCCTTGTCCCCGTAGTTGGTTGGTAAAATCCACCAAAATGATAGAGTTCTTTTTCACGATACCCATCAGAAGCACAATCCCAATCATCGAATAAATATTGAGAGAAGCTCCCCCAATCCAAAGGGCAATTAAGGCTCCGGTTATTGAAAAAGGGAGTGCCAGAAGTACCGTGAGTGGATGGATAAAGCTATTAAACTGACTGGCAAGGACCATGTAGGCAATCATAATACCAATTGAAAAAACCAGAACCATCCCTTGAGATGATTCATCAAAGGCCTGAGATGAGCCAGAGGATTCAAGAACGTAACCTTCAGGTAGAATGGCTTCAATCTTTTGGCGAATCTCCTTTAGTGCTTGAGCTTGCGAAACACCTTTTTCTAAGTTTCCATAAAGTTGAACTGCGCGGCGACGATCTGAACGATTGATCGAGAGCATGCCTTCACCCTCTTTGATAGTTGTTACTTCATTGAGTGGGATGAGCTCCCCGCGATTATTTCGAATCAAAATCTGTGACAGATCTTTTATTTCTTTTAAGTCTTCGTCACGCACTTTAACTCTGATGTCGTAGCGTCGCCCGCCTTTGGCAAACTTACCAGCAACGACTCCTGCGATCATCGACTGAATCGACTTACCGACATCGTTGATTGAAACTCCACGGGCAAGAGCTTTTTCGCGGTCTGGAATAATTTGAATTTCAGGAACAACTCCTTTGAAATCAGAATCAGAATCAGACATTAACTTAGTATCAAGCATCACTTGTTTTGCTTGCTCAGATAAATCAATCAATTTGTTCCAGTCTGGGCCCTTAAGGGAAAACTCTACTGGATAACTTCGTCCAGATGAGAAGCCTCTAAGTGATGGGTCAGAAACAATGGCAAAGACTCCTTTCACTGCTCGCAGTTTAGTTTTTAGGGTAGTTGCAAATTCTTGTTGGGTATAAGGCCTTCCTAACCCTGGGACAATGGGACGATCTTTATAATCTTTTAGAGTAACATAGGAGTTGGCAGCATTGGATTGACCACCACCAAAACCACCGACCGATAAAAGGTAGCGAGCGATTTCTTCTTGTTCGACAAGTATCTTCTCAATCTCTTTTGCCTTATTGTCTGTAAACTCAAGAGAAGAACCTGCTTTGGTTTTTAAAATAATAAAAAGACGAGATTGATCTTGAGCCGGAATGAATTTGCGATTCAGTTTTAATCCAAAAGGGATAGCGAGCAAGAAAATCAATAATGAAATAAGCATGGTCTTAACTCTGTTTTGCAGACACCAAGTTAAAACCTTCGAATACTTCGTTTCGAGCTTCTGCATGAAGTGATCAATCCAGCGCTTTCCTTCTTTTTTATCCTCACCCATAAACAACGAAGTTCTCATCGGGGTTAGAGTTACCGCATCGATGAAAGAGAAAATAATGGCCGCGGTAATCGTCAGAGCAAATTGAAAGAAATATTTTCCAACAATCCCAGGAATAAAACCAATGGGGAGAAAAATAGCGACAATGGCGACTGATGCCGTGAGCGCAGCAAAGGCAATTTCTTTAGTGCCTTCAAGTGATGCCTTCACTTTATCTTTACTCTCTTGATATTTCCTAGTGATGTTCTCCAGGATCATGATGTTATCGTCGACAATCAAGCCTACCGCAAGAGTGAGTCCTAACATAGTAAAGGTGTTGAGAGTAAAACCAAAAAATTTCAAGGCCAGAAAAGTTCCAATGATGGCTGTAGGAATGGAGAGAATCACGTTAAAGGTCATCGACCAAGAGCCTAGAAAAATCCAAACGACAGCAGCTGTCAAAGCCGCAGAAAGAAGGAGAGTTTGCTTTAATTCATCTGAAGACTGTTTAATAAAAACAGTCAGGTCAAAATTCACGCCCATTTCCATAGTGGCAGGAAGTGATTTCTTAATGTCTTCCATTCTCTCTTTGACAGCATCGCCAACTGAGACAGAGTTGGAGCCTCGTTGCTTCCGGATACCAATACTCAGAGATGATTTTCCATTGACTCTACTGATACGAGAGATATCGGCAAGGCCATCTTCGATAATAGCAACTCGTTTGAGGGGGACCGGATTAAAGTTAGGTGAACCGCCACGTTGATTGATGGAGAGATTCGAGAATTCTTCAACTGTTTTGGCTTCTCCCATCATTCGCACATTGAATTCTTTCGTTGGAGTTTCAAACGTTCCAGAAGGGATTTCGGAGTGCTCACGCGAAATAGCATTGACCACATCAATAGCGGTCATATCGAGTTTCCGAAGTTCATTTTCCTTGACCCAAACACGTAAGTTAGGGTCAATAAAACCACCTAAAATAACTTCGGAAACTCCATTTACGGTTTGAAAGCGATCTTTAATATTATCGCGAACAAAAGTCATGAGCTCTTGGCGCGACATTTGATCACTAGTAATAGACATCCACAGAATGGGTTGATCCTCAGGATTTGATTTACGAATAACTGGTGCTTCAACACCGGTTGGAAGTCTTCGTTGAACTTGTCCCATGATTGATTGAATTTCTTGAACTGCAATATCAATATCTTTTTCTAGGCCAAACTCAACAGACACACTGCCGCGTCCGCGACGAGCTTCACTGGTGATGCTTTTAATTCCTTCAACACCTAAAATTCCGCTTTCGACGGCATCTATGATATCGAGTTCAACGACTTCAGGCGCAGCTCCTTCCCAATCTAGGGAAACACTGACCACCGGAAAATCAATATCCGGTCTCTCACTAATTCCCAAGTTGGAATAGGCAATAGAACCAAAAATAATAAAGGCAGCCATGACCATCCAAGCAAAGACGGGCTTGCGAACAGAGAGCTCAGTTAAGTTCAAGAGTGCCTCCAAGCATGGTTAGCAGTCGATAATAATTTTTGGTCATGTCTGTTTGTAATTTGTTAAGCCTCGAGCGGCTTTGAGTATATTGAGTTAACGCCTGGAGGACATCGAGATTGCTGACGAGTCCAAGTCCATATTCTTTCAATTGAACTTGATAATTTTTTCGATTGAGTTCGACTGATTGATCAAAGCTTTGAACTTGCTCTTCGTAGAGCTGAATGGAGCTGTAGAGAATGCGAACATCTCTTTGAAGTTGTTGTTCTTGGTAACGGTAATCAACCTCAGAGATTTGAGCAGCTTCCACCGATTGAGAAACATTTGAAGAAGTTTTTCCGCTTTCAAAAAGAGGCATGGTAAGAGAGAGTGACACGACCCAATCTGATTCTTTACTTGAGCCATTTCGATCAAGATAATAATTTCCTTTGAGATCAACTGTTGGGTAATGACCAGAGCGCGCTATTTTAATATCTTGATGTGCTTGTTCATTCAGAATTTTTCCTTTCTTCACAACGGGAGCATCAGCTACTTTTGAAAGATAGGCTTGTATGGGCGGCAGCTTGAAGTGATATTCCATTTTTTTGAGATCAACTTTGTCATCATATCCCGTAAGAAAACTAAATTGTTCTCGGGCTGAGGCCAATTGAATACGAACTTCTTCTAATTCTGATTTGGTACTGGCAAGCAAAGCTTGAGCTGAGATAAGTTCACTGCGACGAGATCGACCAATATCAACTCTCTTTTGGAGAAATTGTACTCTATCATTTGAGAGTTTTTGGATCTCTTCTTTAAGTTTTAATTCTTCGAGGTAGTAGAGAACATCAAGATAGGACTTAACTAAATCATTAAAGAGTTCTGCTTCAGTTCTCTTAAGCTCCGTCTCTTGGCCTTCAATATTCTTTTGTGATTTTTTTAATTGATCAAACTCTTGAAAGCCACTGAAGAGCGTTTGCTTGAGTTCTAAACTTAGGGCTCTCGGATCACTATTGAATGTCGATGATGTCACACCTGAGTCATCGAGTTTGGAGTATTCACCTTTTAAAGAAATCTGCGGAAGAGCTGCGCCTTTAATCTGTGAGTATTGAGATTTTGATCTTTGAACTTGAAGTTGTGCCCTGATAATGGGCTCTCTTTTTAGTGCTTGTTGATAGGCTTGGGATAAATCGACGGTGGCATAGAGATTTTGAGCACACAGCAAGGAGAGGATAAGAATTAGATTTTTCATAGGCATAATCTTCGAAGATTGCCGCGCTTTCGTCCATAAAAAACGGTGCGTTAAAATCAATATCTAACTGATTTACAAGAGGCCCATTTTGCGGGCTTGCTCCATCATCGACAGCCTTTCTTCGGGAGTCATGTTCATCACTTTTTCCTGCATTTGCTTGAGCTGTTCTGGATCCATTTGGTTCATCATATCTTGGGCTTGCTTGAGAGCATCGGGACCTAATCCCATATCATAAAGAGTGCTATGGAAAATGATTTTGTCGCCCGTTTTTTGATGATCAATCCCTTCCGATTTAAGCTCGTCGAGAATAGAATTCAGATTTTCTCCCACCTCATCGGCCTTCTCATATAAGGTTTCAAGAGGCAGGGAAACGCGCTTGGCCGGAAAGCCATTGCTCTGTAAGTTGCTCATTATCTTCTGTTTAAAGCTCATAATTTTCCCTTAGAAATCGAAATTATTGTCAAGAACAGTTGAACTCAGGCACAATAACACAATGAAAGAAATTCTCAATAAAATTGCACTTGAAGCCGGTGCTGCTATCTTAAAAGTTTATGCCCAAGATTTCAATATCGTGATGAAAGAAGACAAAAGCCCCGTTACCGATGCTGATCATGCCGCCAATGACATCATACTTGCTGGTCTGGCAAAACACTTTCCTGATATAACTGTCATTTCTGAAGAAAATATTGAAACCCATGACCATTCAGGAAATCTTCCCGCAAAGTTTTTTATCATTGACCCCCTGGATGGAACCAAAGAGTTTATTAAGAAGAATGGTGAGTTCACAGTCAATATTGGTTATATTGAAAATGGCTATCCTGCTTGGGGAGTTGTCTACGTTCCGGTTACAAATACACTCTACTGTGGCGGAAAAGAATTAGGCACAGAAAAGAATAATCAAAAAATTTCAGTCAACCTGAAACTTAATAATGTTTTAAAAGTTGTCGGAAGTCGCACTCATCTCAATCGCGAAACGGAAGAGTTTCTTGAGAAATGGGACCGAGAATATGAATTTCACGGTGTTGGAAGTTCTGTAAAATTTTGTATGGTTGCAGAGGGAAGTGCTGACGTTTATCCACGTATCGGACCGATAAAGGAATGGGACACAGCTGCTGCTCAAGCCGTTGTCGAAGGAGCAGGTGGTCTCGTCGTCGATGCTTTCAGTTTTGAGCGCTTATCTTATGGAAAAAAATCTTTGCTTAGCCCTTCTTTCGTTTGCATCTCTAGCCTCGAGGTTTTAGGAAATCTCGGACCATGAGCCAACGAATTCAAACTTCACTTCTTATTTTTGTCCTAATTGCGATTTACTTTATAGGTCTCAATGATCGTGGAATGTTTCCTGATGGCTATCTCTATTCGACGCTTGGTAAACATGCGGTAACAATGGATCGTTGGCTTATTCCCTATTTTTCAAAAGCTATTTATGTAGAATTTTTTGATCACACTCCTTTTGTCTTCATACTAGAGGGCTTGTTTTTTAAAATATTTGGCATTAGCAATGGATCTGCCCGGTTGTTTATTCTTTTTTTTCTGATCGGAACTATTTTTAGTGTATTTAACTTTCTTAAAAAAGAGAAAAACATAAATTTTGCTATCATTTGGTTGGTACTTTTTTTGTCTATACCTCCTCTTTTGAAAAAAGCTCGATTCCCTAATATCGATATCCCCTTAATGCTTTGGACTTCATTAGCCTTAATTGAATCTTATAGAGCTATTGTTTTAAATAAAGTGAATCGATGGTGGAGCTGTGGATTCTTTTTCGGATTAGCTTTATTAAGCAAAGGTCCCTTAGCGGGGCAAATTGTTCTATCAATAGCAGTATTCTTAATATGGGAAAAAAAGTTTTATCTCTTAAAGTCTTGGCGACCTTGGGCAGGACTGCTTTTGGGGTTTTTCATTTTTGCGCTATGGCCGCTGAGTCTCTATTTCTCAGATCGCTTTGATATCTTTCAACGCTGGTTTGAGTTCACGATCTTGGCTTCAGTTGTTCAGGGAAGAGGTGAAAGTACTTCAGTCTTTACTTATTTAGCCTTCCTCATCAAGAACGCCTCTGTCTGGAGCGTTCTTGCCCTTATTGGAGTATTTTTTATTTTAAAAAAGAAAGTAATTGCTGATTCAATATGGAAATTTGGGATGAGTTGGTTGCTTACATTGTTGATTCCACTTTCATTTGCCAGTTTGAAGTATTCAAATTATTTAATTCCTGGTTACCCCGCACTTGCTTTAGTTGCTTGCTATCCATTCCTTTTGATGAAGAAAGAAAAATGGGAAAAAGCCCCTAAAGTATTGCTTATGATTTTTGCCCCCTTGTTAATCATTCTTTTTTTTGTATTAGGAAAATACAAAAAACTTCGCGACATTCCTCTCTATACGGCGCTCGATTATGCACGTGAGCATCAATTACCACGCAAGAATTGGGTTTTATATAATCAGTGTTATGACAATATTGCGGCTCAAGGATTAATGGCTTTTGAAGAGTCTGCAGATGTCTTTAGAGTTGAAAATGTAAAACGACTCGATAGGTCAGCTCTAGTAATAATGAGGAAAAGCGATCTAGCTAACCTTGAAGATGTCAAAGAACTTGTTTCACTTGAAAGTAATGACTTAATTCTTGCTTGCTCTGGTCACGCTTGTCCGAATTAAATTCCTAAATTCTTTTTAATTTCATCATCAGGTTTAATTTGCCCAACTCGATAATCAAGAATTTTAGTTCGAAGTGGATTGAGATAATAATTAAGGTGAACACACACTCCAAAAAGATCAGTTACTTCAAGCGTAGTGATTTTAAATCCAGCTTTGAGCTTCGGAATAATGATGGCGTTGTTGGTGGCGGCATGACGAGAAAAGACTTCTTGAAAGCCTAAGGCCTTCGTGCGAGAGATCATCTCATTTAAAAGTCTGGTATAGAGACCTTTTCTTCGGTGTTCTGGAAAGATCGCCGAATTGCACATATAAAATTTCATCGCCGATTCTTGATAACCCCAGCACCACCCGATAAATTCCTCGCCGTGATACATTCCAAGATTGATTCGAATTGGAGTGCCTAGCTTGGCCCGCAATTCTTCCCATCTCGCCAATTCTTCTTCTGAAAGTGCTAGACGAAGTCGAAAGACTTGCGATTCATCTTCAAAGAATTTTTTACTCGGTCCTAGCCAAAGATTTCCAAATTCTTCATCGGCAATCTCTCGAATGTGATAGTTATCCATAAAGTCCTCTGGGTTATGAAAGAAGAGATCGCCCTTGGCTCCAAACATCTTCTGGCGTGAAGTTTTTTAAACAAATCATCGATTCACAAGTCGAAAGCCCGCAGTAATGGCCGTTCTCATAGCGACAAGAAAGGGGATCAAGAAAGAGTCTAGGGTGCTTCGCCTCATCGTAGGGATGCCACTCAAGCGGAGGCTCAGGTCCAAACAAAGTGAGGGACTTTATCCCAGAGGCGATGGCAATATGTTTTAAGCCAGTGTCGTTACCAATATAAATTGAAGACTCCGCAAAAAATCTCGGCAACTCACTGAGCTTCATTTTGGCAAATTCAATCCCGGAATGTAGTGAGCGCAATTTGCTTTCAATATTGGCATCTATTTTAGAATTTGAAATAGGTGCTACGATTTCATAATCAGGATATTCGTTACGAATGATTTGCGCTAAACGCGCCATCATCTCAAGTGGATACATTTTCGTTTCTCTGGTCGCCACCGTTCCTAAAACGATGCGCTTCTTTTTCTGAACATTGGGCATATAAAAATTAGGACAATAGTTTTTATAATCTGGAATTGAAAGTCGCTTTTCCTTGCCAAAAAAGCTCCAAGCTCCATCGAGATCGCGCTGGATAATGGGCTTGATGACTCCCTGATCGTGAACGATGCCACTTTGAGAGTGGTGATTATGGGCCCAGTAGGGTGTTCCATTCAAAGGTGAATAGAATTTAAAAAAAGTTGAGGTACGTCCACTTTGAAACATTTCAAACACGCCATCAATTTCACGACGTCGTAGCCGATGCCACATCGAAAACCAGTCTGTTGGTTTTTGAAGCTTGAAACCAAAAACTTCATCCGCTGCTATTTTGGCATTTTTATAAAGATCAGCAGTCCACCAAGGTGTCGCAAAAATAATTTTCGTCTCAGGCAAAATAGTGCGCAAATACTGCAAAGTACCCAGCGAAATCACCGAATCGCCGAGTGCCCTATATTTGATCACCAACAAAGTTTTCATGTCTTAAACTTGCCAGTCTCACGGGCATTTCGCAAGACATTTAGACCTGATTTCTATAGATTAAAAATTGATTGGTATGCTTTTGCTTGTAGCCAAGTTTAAAGGCCAGCATTTGACAACGCTTGTTCCAGTGATGGGTTCGAATCACTGCTACCCATCCTAATTTTTCAATATCACTAATTAGCAACCTCAATGATTTTTTCATGATTCCCATACCTTCGAATGATTGAGTAATCCAATAACCTAACTCAAGCTCTCGACTATTGAGATCGAGTGAGTGAAGTGAAACCATCCCAATCGGCGTGCCCTTAAACCACAATGCATAGTGATAAGCATGACCAATATTTCGATAAGCAATCGCTCTCTTGATAAATTTTATTTCGTCTTCAAATTGGCTTAGGCCATGAACCCAGTGAAAGGCGGGTTCCAAACGGCTTCTGTTGAGCTCGATGAGATTAAAAAGGGTTTGGGCATCTTTAATTTCGGGGCTTCTAAGTTTGATTTCGTTAAAATCAAAGAGTTGAGGGAAGTGCATATTTCATTCCTTATTTTGAAAGTCGCTTTTTTAATTGAATCGACGTTCGCGAGATTGAGATTTTGTATTTTAAAAAGTTCAGGATGAAGGGCTAGGGTTGTTCCAGAATAGAATTCAGAAGCTAAATTCGCTTCAAATATTGATATCCAAGTATTTAATTCGCAAATTTCTTGAAGATAACGATGATAATCTTTTCTCTGAAAATACTTTAAGAGTTTATTTTGATTAATTATTGAAAAAACTTTAATTCCAATTTTACGATTAAGATCTCTATCCAAATTTGGAATTTTTCTCTTCAATACTAATACATCTTTATTTTGTGAAATAAGGGAAGAGTGTTTTATCAAATACGTTAACTCTTGGTCTTGGGGATTCAGTAAATCCAAGTGAGACAATGTTGAATTTAAATTTTCAATGCCCCAAAGACAAAAATCTATTTTTCGATCTTCATAAACGGAACATTGAAAATGTTTTGAATTTCCCTCAGTAATGACAGTGACATCATAGTCAGAAAATTGATCAAATCTCCCCTTGATGTAAGAACCGCCAATGAAAAATCCTAAAGCTTGGGGATAACTTGCTTTTATAAAATTAAATATGGGCTGCATGAATTTCCTTAAACAGAGTATCAATTTTTTTGTTACGTGAAAGCTTCAATGATTTGATCCAAAAATCTTGGCGATGGCCAAAGTGCTTCAGAAACTTTCGAAATCGAGTACGTTCTGGCATTCCAAGAGTCACATGTAGTGAGTCTTTAATTGCGAGCCCTCGATGAACCCATCCATGGGGGATAAAGAGTGCATCGCCTTCTTTGAGGTCAAAGATGATGGGCTCATTAAGTTCTGTCATTTGCTCGACAACATCTTGAATCCCAAGTACTTCCATTGGAAGGTAGGGGTTGCTAATTACAGGAGGCCATAGTTCCCACCTCTTCTGCCCCTCAATTTGAATGAGGATGACTGGGTAAAGGTCAAAGTGTGCTGGCAACCCTGGTTTAAATTTGAAGGAGTGATAAGCATTCGCCTGGACTTCTCTTTGCGAAACAATCGAAAGCTTTACGCATAAGCGACGCCAACATTCATCAATTTGATGAAGGTGGGTGAGCGAAGTTGTACCTTCGCCCACCCGACGGTTCCTATGCCAGGGAACCAGAGGAAGAACTCCACGCCACTTGAATCCATTCGGAGCTGGAGAACTCAGGAGTTGAGAAATATTCATTAACGGCCAACCTTTCCATCCATGTCGCAACGAAAATTAAACATTTTTGATAATTCAAGAATACGATTGGCTTCGTCGTTGTTTAATAATGTTTTTTGATGAGTCTCTTCTCCTTTGAGGTGAACTCTCAGCCACTCGCCATCGACATTAGCAATGAGCTTGACTCTTAAGCCTTCAAAATTAGCATTTGTCATAAGATCTGGAAGATCGAATGTGGAAATAACTACCGTTCCATCAATATTGAATTTATCGACACCGATTGATGCTAAAAAATTGAGTGTGTTGATTGCATACTTTGGATCAAATCCTAAAGTTTTCTTTTGGAGCTGATACATTTGTGATCGAGACGCTTCATTTTCAAAATTTGCCGCGTCAGCAACTTGATGAGAAAGAAGAGTTGTTAAGCTAAGGATGTGAATGAGTTTCTGTGACATAGATGCCTCCTGTTTGTTTGAAAACTGGTAAAGCATGGTTGATGCCAATGAAGACTTTCGTGATTTCTCCTATTTAAGCTTTATAAAAGAGTGAGGTAGGATTGTTCTCGACCATTTTGGGCAAAAAAAAGACCACCTAAGGGTGGTCTCTTTTAGAAGTGATTTAATTTGATAATTAGAGGCAACGATCGAAATATTGTCCGCAGTAAGATGATGGAACATTACAATCAGAATCATTAAATGATCTCAAATAATCATGGCGACACATAGTTACTGGTGCATTGAGTACATTCACTTCAAATGTACCTTCCTTAACAATTGAGCCTTCATTAGAAAGTTTGTAGCTAATATTGTTAACTCCTAATTTTAAAAGTGGTCTTTGAGTCAGAGTAGCGATCCAAAGGTTGAATCTTTTTGTAGAGCGAAGCTCATCAGAGTCAAAGTTAGCATTTTTCTTAACTGTGCGACCGCGGCTGTTAACGTTTGCGAGTTCAACTTTGTCAGCAACAATGGCGTCTGGATGAACGAAATAATCGGCTTCAACTGGAGTGAGGTAATCGCCGGCACATGTTGTATAGGCTGAACGAGTTGGACATTGAAGAGTGAATGATCCACGAACTTCATGATTGGTGAACGTGTTTCCTTTAGAGAAACCAATTCCGTCTTGAGCAAAAACTGAAAACGATAACAATGAAGCCAAAGCTATAAACTTAAACATATAAACACCCCTTTTTAGATTCAATTTATTCTAAAGAAGGGGTCATCGTCCGTCAAAAAGTGTTTACACTGTTGCGGACAGTCATTTGAATCTCACTATAAACAATGGCGGTACAACTCGATTTCTGGCTCACCTGGGTAGGTAGAAGGATCATTCACATCGAAATCAAGATTATTACAGTCGGCCTTAACTTGCTCATTTTCGCTTGCAACCGCTCGTTTTACAGTCAGTGTTTTATCAGCAGGATTAATTTGCTTAATCTTCATTCCTTTGAGAGTGAAAGGATTTTCGCCGTTACAGCTTGTAATAGCAAACAACAGAATCAATATACGAGTTGTTTTCATACCACTATCTTAACAAAAGCTGGAGAAGAAGAGAGATAACTGCAATACAACTCTAAATTTCGTTATTTATCGAAAAACACTAAGCCTTTTTGTGCTCTTCTTTTTGCCCAAATTAATGGGCAGCAGAGAATGGGGCAGATTTAGAAACCAATCCAGCAATAAGGCTCGTATCATATTCAAGAGAATCGTGGCCTGTTGAGAGGAAAAAATTTGAAAAGCCAAGTGAAGAAAGTTGCTTGATGACTTCAGCCCCTCGAAGTTGATCTGTACCTAGTTCTTGATCAACGTAGAAAATAGCCTCTTTAGGAATGTCGTTCAATTTTGATTTTAAATCTTCATAATTGGCGAAAGATCGCAAATCTTTACCCTTTCTTTGGGCTTCTTTTGACCAGGCCAATCGAATGTATTTGTCATCTTCAAGATGGACGACGGTCTGATTATCCTCTTTGAATGCGATAGGAAGGTTGAGTTTTATTGTCGTGCCCATATGTAGCTTACTTTCAATGTCGATCTTACCTTTCATTTGTTCTACGAGAGCAATAGCAGAAGAAAGACCTATACCATTGCCAGATTTTTTGCCGGTATATTTTCCAGATTTAATTTTATCTAAAGTTTGCTCAGACATTCCGCTACCATTATCTTGGATAGTTATTTGGCACTGATTATTTAGTTCATCCATTTTCAAAACGATTTTTGGGGCTTTGGTTTGTGATGAAGCCTCGATTGAATTATTGATGAGATTGGATATGATTCGTCCTAAATTGATTTCTCCCATTGAAACGAGAACTCGTGTTTGTAGATTGTTTATCATTTCAAATTCTAGTTTTGAATGACTTCCTTTCTTCTCTTCAATAATTTGCAGAGCAATCTTAGATGGATTGGCCATCGACATTTTTTCTTTCTCTTGAGGACGCAGGAGCGAATGAGCAATCCCATCAATACGTTCAATCAAGTCTTGAATATTTTTATCTTCATTGTCTTGAGTAAACATTTTCAATGCTTCAAGCGGTGAGCGAATATCATGAGCAATTCTCCGAGACTGATTTTTAAGTTCAATGGCTTGATTGAGTTCATTGAGAGACTGTTGCATATGAAGAGAGAGCTTGAGCTTTTCTTCTTCTGCTGCTTGTTTCTTTGAATTTTTTCCCATCAGGACTATCAAGAGAAGATAGACGAGGACAAATGAAGAGAGTGCAATCTTCTCCGAAGTAGAGAATTCATAAATGAACTCAATTTGCATTGATGGGTTGTTTTGATCAAAAATCTTATTCTTAACATTTAAGAAATTGGCCTTACACTCACCAGGACCATAGTTAAAAAAATCCGAATCACGAAAAGTTGCTTTGACACACTTCCAATTGGCTTGCGCTCTCATATTATTTAAAGAGCTTCCGACCTTCAATAGATCGTAACCAAAAATCGAATCAAAATTTTGCGTCTTAAAAACGTTGGTAAGAGTATCTGCTCGATACTCAATAGACACCCTGGCCAGAGCGAGTCCCGCAACCAGAGATAGGGCCAAAATAAGGTAACTAAGCTTTTGCTTTATAAAATGTGATTTCACCATTCTTCATTGCCTCAAATATGCTGGCTTCGATAAGTCTGTTGGTATTTATTACAAGGCGAAGGCCATGATTAAGAATGACTAAGTCTTTGAAATCTAAATGCTTGAATTAATGAAAAGGATTAAATTAATCCATTCCATTTTGATACGTGTACTTTGAGACCACTAATTTCAGTATCAAACTCCTCATTTGTAGACATTATGAGATTGAGTTGTTCAACATTTTTCAATGTAGGAGCAGTTTGGATGAGTTGTTTGGCAAGATTATTGTTGTATGTCGTGTTTAGCTTTATTTCATAAAGGGATAACTTTTGATTTCTGGAAACAATAAAGTCGACACCAATTTTTGATTTTGTTTGCAAATAATAGTGTTCAGGAATTTCCCCATTATTTGATGATCTTTTAATGAAGTCCGTAAAGACGAGTGTCTCAAATAGAGATCCTAAAAAAGGACTTTGAAGAAGTGCTTCCTCATCACGAAAACCCATAAGATAAGCTGCGAGTCCGGTGTCTAGAAAATAGAGTTTACTTGCTTTTCTTACTCGCGAAGTTAAGTTGTTTATGTAGGGTTGTACCAGCTTGATGACAAAAGCCCTTTCTAAAATAGAAATCCATTTTTGAATTGTTGGTGGAGACATTCCACAATCAGCAGCCACATCTGAATTGTTGAGAACCTGGCCCGTTCGAATCGCGAGAACTTTAAGAAATTTTTCAAAAGAATGTAGATCCCCAACTTGTCCTAGCTGGCGTAGATCACGCTCTAAAAAAGTTTGAACATAACTACTCATCCATGTCTGAGGTGGAAACTCTTTGTTTTTCCAAAGTTCTGGGTAGGTTCCCCTTAATATGATTTTGGCAATGGCTTCCTTGCTGGAAAACATTTTATCTATCATGTACTCTGAAGATGAAAGTCCATATAAAGACAGAATCGCTATTCTACCTGAAAGTGATTGAGTCACTTGTTCCATCATTTGAAAATTTTGCGAACCAGTCAAAACATACTGGCCCTTGAGATCACGATCATTATCAATGATGCCTTGGAGGTAATTGACCAGCTGTGGAGCATGTTGAAATTCGTCGATTATGAGCGGTGGAGTAAAGCGAGCTAGAAATGACTTAGGGTCGTTTATGGCCAATTCCCGCATATCAGGGTCTTCGAGGAGGACATATTTATGAGTTTTGGAGAGCAGGGATTTAATGAGGGTTGTTTTACCAACTTGACGGGCTCCAACCACTAAAATAGCTGGAAAATGCTTAAGTTGCTGTAAAAAGGTCTGTGAAAAGTCCCGTATAATCATATATTTATACTATCATTGGACAAATTAAAAGTCTAGGTTTCGATTTGGCTAGTTCTTTGAAGATCTGTTTCAGATATGAAATATCTGGGGCTTAAAGGTGAAATTGAATGCTTAAACCTTCAAATTTTATCCCCATTCCTTGTAAGTAAGCTTTACAGGCCCGCTTTCAAAAAAGCCGGCCACCTATTAAATAAGGTGAATAATTTTTGGGGAGGATTCATGAACAAACTGGGAACAGTCATCACCGGCCTTGCGAGCTTATTTTCATTTTCATCATTCGCGGCCAATTCACTTAAAACCAAAACCATCAATGTCACCAAAGTCGTCGCCGACTTCATCGCCGTCGAACGCGGAGACCTCGTTCGCTCAAATGACCTTGTTGAATACATCGATCGCAATTTCACTGATTTCGAAATCAAAGATATGGAGCGGAAGATTGGGTTTGGATTTGATGTAATTGCGAAAGGAGGGCCAAGAAATGGCGACGGTGGAATTGAACCAGGTGGACCTAAACCACAAAAATAAATATCTGCGAATCTTAATTTTAATAATAATATGCACTGGATGTATGGATCATAAAAAAGAAATATATTTTGGATTTAATGAAAACCCCTATTCAACAGATAGTTATGATTATGATGCCTATGTAAATCAAGTATACCAATCGGCAATTTATGGAACTTTATTATCTGGCAACTCCAGCAATGAAATAGCGCCGGCTTTAGCTAAGTCTTGGAGACAATCTAGTGATTTTAAAGAATGGGAACTAGATCTGAACGAAAATTTATTTTTTTCAAATGGGGATACAATAGATTGTTTATCAGCTAAAAAATCATTACAGCGAATTAGTTTTTTGATGAAATCGAAAGGTTCACGAGATGGTTTTCTTGAATATCTTGTAAATTTTGAAAAAATGAAAAATGCCAATGACAATGTTCTTGGAATTAGTTGCCATGGTAATACAATTAGGTTTGTATTCCAAATTCCCATGAAAGACTTTGCCTCAAAGATTACCTTTGGGCTTTATTCAATTGTTCATCCAAAAAGTTTTGACAGTGAAAGTGGTGTTTGGTTTGATAAAAGTAACTCTATTAGTAGCTTTTCATATGTATCAAGCAGGGATATCAATAATGAGCCAATTTCATTAGTTCTACGTAAAGATTTTAATCTGAAAATTGGTCATGATAAAAAATTTGAAAAAATAAACATTATTAACAATAAAGAATTAGAAAAACTTGATGCACTGATTAGTATTTCAAGTCAAAATAATTTTTATAATGATTTTCAATTTTCAGGAGGTTCAAACTCCGGAATTTTTTACCTGCGAATTGCATCTTGGGACGATCCCAATTCACCGTTTTTCAAACTTTCAAATAGGCAAATTGTTAGGGATTTATTTTACAGTGTCAATAATAGTGATTGTAAAAAGAAATGCCCTAAAACCTTTTTTCCTATATCGAATAATATATATGATAGAGCAGAAGACCCTGTTTCTGTAGAATTACCTGATTTTAAAAATAAAATCATAAATATACATATGGTATCTGAAAAATCGAATAGCCCGTATAGCTGTGTAACGAAAAGTTTTACAAAAACACTTGAAAAGCTTGGTGCAAAGGTTGTTTTTAAAGAAGTAACTTTGGAAAAAGCGAGAGAAGAAATAAGATCTAGTAAAAAAAGTTATTCAGTAGACGTTTACACTAGGTATACAACAGTATTGGATCCATATAGTGCGAGGTTTATGTTTTTATCAAATGAGGGAATTTTGTTACCTGATCCGTCAAATGAAGCCAAAAAGGAATTTGAAAAAGCCAATCCTCAATTTGAAACACTTAATGAAATCTTGTGGAAGGATGCAATTATTTTTCCATTGGACCATTTTAATCATGGCATTTTTTATAAAGATTATGTCGACATTTCAAAATTTTCAAACAGGTATATTCCAATTGATTTTAATTGGGTGGGGTCAATATGATTGGTGATAAAACTATTTATTCGATGAAACTATCAACTTTGTATTTTACTGATATATTTGTCTATAATGTTAATGAAAGACAAGCCTCTAGCAATAGTAAAGATTCATTGTATTTTGATTCGATTGGTGCTGGTAGTGATTTAATCAAGGAAAAAGCTCTTGAAAAGGCTTTAAGCGAGTATATTGAGAGGAAAGTATTTTTTAGTTTGAAGGATTCCGATTGTTATACCTATTCAAGGTTTGGTTTTGATATGAATCCAACTACCGACGGCATGGCTGCTCATTGGTGGGGATTTAAAGCGAGAAGAAATGCCAAGCATGAAGCACTTGAGAGATGGACACTACATCATTGGTGGAATGATTTATTAAGTTTTGAAAGAGTAAAGTCTAGTCATCCACATCGAACGATACTTTCTAAAACCTATAAGCAATTTAATACAATTGTCGTTTTGATTTGTGATTATAGGGAGGAGTCGGGCTTTTTCTATGGCTTCGCCGCTCATAAGAATTTTGATAAAGCTTACAATAAAGCTTTGGTTGAATTGGATCGAAACCATAGAGTTCTAACATACTATAATAAAAAGAAGCCTGAGCTATCAGAGTTTCGAGAGAAGCGAGTTGTCTATTTTTCTTCGCCGGAAGGTTTTTCTGAGTTTGCTAAGAAAGTTCGTAAAAACGAATCTATAAAAGATTTAGTTTTTCCTGAGGTCTATTTAGACAAAGAAATCCCAGGACCTTGGCAAAAATGGCGCAGGGTTTGGAGAGTGTTATTTAAACAACACATTCCTCAGGACTATAAAAATTTAAATGTCTTTATGTTCTAATTCTTTTCTGTTGCGAGTTTAATCTTCTCAAGCTTCTTAATGCAGACTTTTATCTTCGGTTTACCAATGTCCTTATAGTAGTCAACTTTCTTAATTGCCTTTTGATAGAGACTCATCGCCTTTTTATGTTCATGGATCATGGCGAGAGCTTGGATATAATAAAAATCGTATTGAAAATGGTTATCTCTTACTAAATTCAATTTCTCCCAGGTTTTAACGGAAATCTTAGCCCAGTGAAAGCTTCTCTTGAGGTTACCTCTCTCGAGATAATTGTAAGCCAGAATACTGGAGCCAACCCCTTGGCTGTAGAGACCAGCATCTGCACGATATTTTGGATAGCTAATCTTTTTGTTTTTATTTTTTGCATTTCTCTTTTGACATTCAGCTCCGAGCTTATATTGCTTGAGAGGTTGATAGCTCATGAAATAATACTCGTTGCGAATGATTTCTCGCATTCTGATGAATTCTTTGCCACGAACTTTTGGAAGAATGGCTTTAAGCATTTTCGCAGCTTTTATTCGATCTGCACGTTCAGTTTTCTTATTCATTATGATGCTGCCATCACCTAGCTTCACTGCGTACATAAAAATGGCCATGGGATTTTTTGGATGTCGTTTGTACAAGTCATTTGCATATTTAATCGTATTTTTAAAACTGTCATTTAAGAATGCTTTGTAAAAAAGGTAAAGATCTCTATCATCGGGGAAGTATTTTCTGAAAAGCTGATAGTTCTCTGGAACCTTATTAATTTTCATAATTATTAAACCTGGTGTTAGTTTTTTTAGCTTATATGAATTTATTAATCGTAGTTAGAACAGTCATTGCAACCACCATAAGTGTACCGAGTTTGATGGTCATTCGATGCTCAAGAAGTTTCATTTCATTTTCAAGTCTTGAAATATCAGATCTTATTTCATTTTTGAATTCGGCAAAGTCTTTTCGGATTTCTGTACGGAATTCAGCAAATTCGGTTTGTATTTCGTTACGGAATTCAGTAAATTCGGTTTGTATTTCGTTACGGAATTCAGTAAATTCGGATTGCATTTCGCTACGAAATTCTGCAAAGTCCGTTTGCATTTCGTTACGAAATTCAGTGAACTCAGACTTCATGTTAAACCTGAGCTCAATAGAATCTTGCTTGGTAGATAAGTTGGTTTCCATAATTTCTATCAGCACCTTTATGGATTTTTCGGCCTGTTCACGGGTGAAGCCAGCCTGCTCTAGAATCTCAGTATACTTCAAAGCATTGAACATTCAAAATCTCCTTTAAATCAATAGGTTGAGTTAGCTTTAAGCATACCAATTCTTGACCGCTGATAAGATAATGGTCTGTTTTTAGATGATTAAAAACTGGGGAGATGTTCGCATTTGATCTCGAAAGGCCATCATTTTGAATGCTCTTTAGAAGTGAAAAACTGGTCCCTTGGCATCTGAAATTTATCGTCACACTTATCATCATTTAGTAATTTGAAGGATGATCAAAAAACTCGATTTGATTTTTCAGAATATGAGAAAAGCAAAGAATGAATTGCATCTACAACTGTATTTGTTCGAGAAAGATCGCCTCTATCTCAATTTGGGATTTAGTTCGCTTTACGATTTCTTGATTCATCATGCTCGTTGTAGTGAAGGCGAGGCGTATGAATTGAACACGATAACAAAGATGATGAGTATTAATCCTCAAGTCGCTACATCACTTGAGACAGGAAGTCTGTCGTTTGCAACTCTTAAAGCGATTCGTCCCATGACTGATCAAGCATTAACTTATGAGGATAAAAGTCGAATGCTTGCGACGGCCCTCAATTGTCAGCCTCAGCAAGCTGTCGAGAAAATTCAAAATGAATTTCCAATGGTGAAAATTGATCATTTTTATAAAAGAATGACTCTCTTTTTTGATCAAGAAATGGATGAACTTTTTAGTCGTATTAAAAACCAATTATCTCACCGTTATCCACGGGGAGTTCGTCTCAATAATGCGATTACTGATTCTTGGAAGTTTTATTTGTCTCAGAAAAAATATGATACGAAGGAGAGAGAGGGAAGTCTTGCCTCTTTAAAGCGAATGGTTTGGACGAGGGCCAAAGCTCAGTGTGAATTTGTATCGCATGAAGGCCGAAGGTGTACTTCGAAGTATTTATTACAAATTGATCACGTCATTCCGAAGTCAAAAGGAGGACAGGATACTCCTTCTAATTTGAGATTGCTTTGTGCCAATCATAATAAGCATGAATCGATGCTGAGAATGAAGAGTATATGACTTATGTCTAGAGATAAGTATTTGGAACTATTACCAAATTTATGAGATCTTTTTGTCAGTAGGAAAAAGCGATTAAATATGCTAACATAGTAGCAATTATGAGGTGAAAATGGCAATTATTGATAATATATTAGCAAAAAATGATATTGCCTTTTTTCAAATGAAAATGGCCAAAGCTTTAGTAGAGCGACGAAAACAAGAAGGCATTAGTCGTGAGGTTTTCGCGAAAGAGTGTGGTGTCAGCTATGGCTCCTTGCGGAGATTTGAAGACAGTGGTGAGATTTCTTTGAAGAACTTGCTTAAAATTGTTCGTCGTTTTGATGAACTTGAAATTTTGGATGAGATTTTTGCAAAGAAAAAATATACTTCAATGGATGAACTTCGAAAGGATCGAAAATGAGGGAACTTGAAGTTTATCTCAACCATTTTCAGAAAAAGCATTTAGTGGGAGTTCTGGCCCAAAAAAGCAGGACCATTTTTTTTCAATATACACCAGAATTTCTAAGACATCGTATTAATGTATCACCTTATACACTTCCCCTAGATGCGAAATTAAAAGAATTCAGGAGCACAAATTACGGTGATATATTTGGAGCATTTGCAGACTCGCTCGCTGATGGTTGGGGTTTACTATTAATGGATAGAAAGCTCCGAAGTCTTGGTTATGATTACCAAGGAATTACCAGTTTTGATCGACTCAACTATATGGGCAATTGGGCCATGGGTGCTCTGGAGTATCTCCCTGTTGAAAATCTTTTTGATCAAGGCGACGGGAATTGGATTGATCTCTATCAAATGGCCAAAGATGCTTTAACTGTTTACTCGGGAAAATCAGAAGAGGTCATCTCTAAGCTTTTTAAAGCAGGCGGAAGCCCTGGGGGGGCAAGACCTAAGATTGTAGTTGTCGAAAAAAAAGATGGAACTTTTGCGACAGATACAATCGAAATTGAAGAGGGTGACACTCACTGGCTTATTAAATTTGATGTCTCTAAAGATTTTGAAGATTTCTCAAGTGTCGAATATTTTTATTCTTTGATGGCAATTGAATGTGGAATACGAATGATGCCGACTTATCTTTTTACCGATAAGCACAGAAATAATTATTTTGGTATTCAACGCTTTGATCGACAAGGAAGAAATAAGATTCATACCCACAGCTTTGGTTCACTGATTGAATCTAACTTTAGAACGCCTGAGCAAGATTACAAAAGTTTGATGTTAGTCGCCTTTGATCTTACAAAAAACATTGAAGATCTTTATTTTATTTTTCGCCAAATGGTGTTTAATGTCTTTTCAACAAATCAAGATGATCATGTAAAAAATTTTTCATTTGTGATGGATGAAAAATTTCGTTGGCATTATGCTCCTGCTTACGACCTCACTCCAGCTTACGGGATGAATGGATGGCATGCCACTACTGTTAATGGAAAGGGTACTGATATAACAGAAGCTGACTTTTTGAAAGCCACGATCGGAACAGGCCTCGATATAAAGCGTTGTGGCGAGATTATTAACGAAGTAAAGGAAGGCATCAATTCTTTTAGGAATCAATCGGATCTCCTTACCAAGAGTGATCGGAAAAAAATTTGGAAGTCTTATATCTCGATATAAAGAGGCCATAAATCTTAACTTGCAATCTTGGAAACAGACAAACAATTTAAATCAATTTTGGGTAGGGCCTTTTTAATTTTAGACAAATTTTCAATACTTGTATCTTTCTCGCCTTTCTCAATCATCTTTAAAGTTTGTAGGGGAATTCCTGTCATGCTTGATAGATCTTGTTGAGTGAGTCCAAGGATTTTTCGATGAAGTTTTGTAAGGAGGGCAAGTTTGCCAGAGACGGAAATTTCTCCAAAACGTTTGATGGTCGAACTGGCTTCATAAAAATTAAAACCTATTATTGAATCATCAACTTCTGATTTTACAACATCAATACCTTCAGAAAAGTCGTCGACATAGGAGTCATCAATTGATTGAAAACGAAGACTCATAAAATTTGTTTTTATGTCATAATTAATTTTCATATATCTTCTCAAATAAAAATTTACCGCACGTTATCTTTGCCTTCATATGTGCAGTGGATATCCAAAAACCATCATAGTAATGTGATCGATCCATACTTCATTCGATAGGACTATTCTCTCGCCATTAAGGTCTTTAAAAATGAAATTCATTCCAATCCTAAAGTCCTCAATCAATTATAAGACAAAATTTTTAAAGTACAATGTTGGGAGACTTAACTGTTTGAAATGTTTGGAGTAAAAAAAACAAGGGATGATATTTTGAAAGTAGATTACCTTTAAGATGACTTTTTCATTTTCTCCACACCCTCAATGATAAAACTTCGCATAAGGACTTGGTAAGGAATGCCTTTTTTTGCGGCCAGTTTTTTGAGCTCAATGACGGTTTCAGGAGAGAGCGAAACACTCGTCGGCATTTTTTCCGCCCTTTGAGTGATGCCTTTTCGTCAAATTCGACGACATCGTATTCTGGTTTTGATTTAGCATATTTCTTGGCCATAAATATTCCTTTCTCTGTGACTCGCGATTCTACAGCTTATAGGACGAATCCTCTGGTTTCTGAATGTGAAGCAAATGAACAAAATATTAGCTTCATCATCTTTTCCATAGTACTCAATGGTAGTGTGTCACACTACCAAAGCTTATGTCTGCTCAATTTGTAAGGAATCACGTAGTGCCTGATGATTGAAATTTACTTAAAAATATGGAATTTTTTCTAGTTATTAAGTATTTCAAGACCAAGCAGAAACTCAACAACTCCTTGCATTTTTATCTTGGGGGTTGATTGGGGAAGTTTTAGATTTTTTACGATTTGAAAACATTGTTTGGGTTTTAATCGTTCTTCAAAGTAGAAAAGATTCTTCGAAAATGAATTATCGCTGAGTTTGACTTCAACTAAAGAGTGAATTTTATTTTCTCTCGTCACTAGAAAATCGACCTCTCTTTTTTCCTTGTCGCGCAGATAAAAAAGCTGACCTTTTTCGCCCTTAATATCTTCTCTTAAATTAATGTCTTTAAGGAGAGAGAGCGCGACTAAATTTTCTAACTTCGATGCCTCATCGTTTCTGACTTTTCCATTGTCGTAAAAGAAAATTTTGGGTTCCTTCAAAATTGATCGCGCTAAATTTTTACTAAAGGGCGGCACCACAAAGATAACGTAAAATGCTTCAAGTATTTCAATCCATCGTTTTATTGTGTTTGGAGATACTTCTAAGTCTCTAGCTAACGAGCTGTAAGAAATGGGGCAGCCTACTCTTTCGCTCAATAAATCAACCAACAGTTCAAGAGATTTGAATTGGCGGATTTGTTCTATTTCTAAAATGTCTTCTTTTAGTATTCGATCGATATGTGTTCGTCGCCATCTCTTGGCAAAGCCATCAGTGCCATTTAAAAAAGGCTCTGGAAAGCCTCCACATGTCAGTAGCGTCTCAAGGGCTTCATGAGGGGGGAATATGTTTTCCAATTCGGCCAAAGAGAGGGGGTGAAGTCGATAATTAAAATGTCTCCCCGCCAAGGAGTCACTCCCTTTTTTAAAGATATCCATGCGGGCAGAGCCAGTAACTAAGAATGACGGTGGTCTAGGCTCAGTATCGTAAATACCTTTAATCCAAGATTTCTATTTTGGTTTTTTGTGAAGTTCATCAAACACAATAAGTTCTAAAGACCTATCCCAAGTTTTTCCTAAGATGATCTTCCTGTGTTCTTCAGAATCAAAATTAAGATATTGCAGCTTCATGTTTAAGGCTTGAGACAGGGTTGTTTTTCCAACTTGCCTAGGGCCAGAAAGGAGAACCATTTTTGTCTCTAGATCTTTTGCAATGTAGGGAGTGAGTGTTCTTTCCATATCTATAGTCTATCAGTCTATTGCGAAATAGTCATGACCATTTTGAAATAGACTGATAGACTAGATATTCCTCTTTTAAATCAATTACTTGAGCTTACGTCTTCGAAGTCACAGTTACTTTCAAGTTGATATTTTCAGATCTGAGTTTGTCTTGAAGAGAGAGTTCGATCCAATAGAGTATTGGGATGTCCGATTTTGAGAGCAAAATCTCTGGCCCATGAAGGTGAAGGAATTCTTCTTCCTTTTTCGAGATCGGAAAGTCGTTGAATCGAGATTCCTAAGAAACCAGAATACTCTTTCAAGGTTTTTTCTTCACTAAGCCTAAGACCGTTTAAGGCCGTCGCAAAAGTGATTTCTTTAAGTCCAAAGTTTTGTGTTTTAGTGCTTACATCCAAATCGACTTTAATTAAGCCAATTCTTCATTATGTCATTTTGACATAACAATCAATGACTACAAGTCATATGCAAGCTTACTTGTGTTATGATCAGCGCAAGTTGTTAATATTTGGAAAATAGTAATCACTAACAATTCAATTTGTGTTTAATGAAGATCAATAACAGTTGAACCATGCGTCACATACTAAATCCTCAATTTCTTTACACAAACATATGATTTCAATAATATCTCCGAATGATAACTAAGTTCGAAAAGGTCAATTCTCATTTGATTTATGCGTCGTTGATTGCTCTTGCAATTGGCCTTATGACCTCAGTGAGTGTTTTGGCCCTTTCTCACATCTTTATAGCGATTCCATGTCTATATTATTTATCTAAAGTTGATTACAAAAAATTTTCTAAGAGTTCAATAGCGCTTCTGCTTTTGGCAATTGTAATAGTACTTTCAGTTTTGGTGAATCAAGATGTCGCGGTTTTAGGTTTCAAACCCATTTCGAAGTCAAAGTATTTTTTCTTTGGTTTTTTGATGATTGCGCCTTTCACTTTTTATTTTAAAAGTCTTTTTAATAATAAAAAAATTAAAATATTACTTTATCTCTTTTGCATTTCTTCGCTTATCGCAACGATCTCTGGTTATATTGGGATGAAGACAGGTTACAATTTTTTGCTTAGGCGTGGTGTTGCACTCGACCGGAATGCAGGCTTGACTGGACATGTACTCAATTACGCTCATAATCTAGCTTCCTTTCAGATTATAATTTTTGGACTTATTTTATATCATCAACAAATAAAAGAATTCATCAGTAAGAAGTTTCTGATCATCGTCTTTATCATTAACTTATTTGGAATCTATACATCTTACACTCGAGGGGCTCTCCTCGCGCTAATGCTCGCACTACCTTTTTACTTTTTCAAAAAAAATAAGAAGAACTTTTTAATCGCCTGTGCTGCAATTGGATTCATTGGTTCGAGTGTCGTTTTTGTAGCAGGCAATACGATCATTCGTTCGGGGTCAGATAATGAAAGAGTTAGCCAGTGGCAAGCCGCTGCCAAAGCTTTTGAAGAGAGACCCATTTTAGGTTACGGTTTTTTAAACTTCGAACAGAATTCGCTTCAAATTAAAAAAAGATACAGTCTGCCAGAGCCAAACTATCCTGGACACGCCCATAATAACTTTATGGAAATTCTTGCTACGACGGGTATCGTTGGATTTATCTGCTTTATTGCTTGGATCGGATTTTGGCTGAAAGAAATGTATTTAAGAGATGATATCATTGCAAAAGTAAGCTTTGTTTTTATCTTGGTTTTTTTAGCAAGCGGTATGACTCAGTCAACGATTTCTCTCGGGGTAAATCTCTTTTTTATTATGGCGGTCTATGCTTTAAGCCAGGTGAATCCGAAACTTTTAAAGGTACAATGATGAACTTAGATATTTATAAAAATAAAAAAGTTTTTGTGACGGGACATACAGGTTTTAAAGGTTCTTGGCTGTGTCTTTGGTTGCAAGAACTTGGTGCAGAGGTTGTCGGTTATTCTCTACCTGCAGATGAGCTGAGCCATTTTAACCTGCTTAAGCTCCCTATGAAGAGCTACTTTGAAAATATAAATGATCAAACCATGCTGACGAAAGCAATTAAAGAATCAAAAGCAGATATTGTTTTTCATTTGGCAGCTCAAGCTCTCGTTCGTGATTCTTACGATGATCCAATGACCACATATGAGACTAATGTTTTAGGCTCTCTCAAAGTGTATTGGGCCAGCATGCAGGCGGGTGTTCAAAATTTAGTGAGCATTACCACTGACAAGGTCTATGAAAATCGTGAATGGCAGAAGGGTTACAAAGAAGAAGATACTCTTGGTGGTTATGATCCCTACAGCTCTTCAAAGGCATGTGTTGAACTGATGACGGATTCTTTTCGAAGATCGTTTTTATCTGATCATAAAATGAGATTGGCGACAGCTAGAGCTGGTAATGTGATTGGTGGTGGTGATTGGGCGAAAGATCGACTCATTCCAGACCTTGTGAGAAACGCTTCAATAGGCAAAGTCACACCAATCAGAAATCCTCAATCAGTAAGACCGTGGCAACATGTTCTCGAACCGCTGCACGGCTATTTGATGCTAGGGCAGAAACTCCTCGAAGGAAAAACCGAGTTTTGCACTAGTTTTAACTTTGGCCCTGAGCTCGAAGACGTTGCGACTGTGGATAAAATGTGTGAACTGGCCAAAAATAATTGGGACAAAATTAACGCAAAGTTCGTTGAGGATACCCAAAAAAAACATGAAGCAGGGCTCCTAAAGCTTGATATTACGAAAGCAAAAGAGGTTTTAAATTGGAAACCCATGCTGGACTCTTTAAAAGCGACTGCTTTAACTATCAATTGGTATAAAAATTACTACCAAAATCAAAAAATCTCCTCTGGAGAAAACCTAAAAGACTTTATGGCCCTCTCGTAATCTTATAGGTAAAATTTCGCTGTTTAAAATCAATGGAGCATAGCATGACTAAAGTCGCGTTAATTACTGGTATTACTGGTCAAGATGGAGCCTATTTAGCTGAATTTCTTTTGAACAAAGGTTACGAAGTTCACGGGATTAAGCGAAGGACCTCTCTTTTTAACACAGATCGAATCGACCATCTTTTTCAAGATACCCACGAAAAAGGTGTAAAACTTTTTCTTCATCACGGAGACATGACTGATTCAAGTTCACTCATTCGCATAATGCAAAAAGTAAAACCAGATGAAGTTTATAACTTAGCAGCACAGTCACATGTACAAGTTTCATTTGAAGAGCCTGAGTATACCGCCAATTCAGACGCCATTGGCCCTTTAAGATTATTAGAGGCCATCCGAATTTTAGGTCTCGAGAGAAAAACGAAGTTTTATCAAGCATCAACCTCAGAGCTCTACGGTTTGGTTCAAGAAGTTCCTCAAAGAGAGACAACGCCTTTTTATCCACGCTCGCCATATGCAGTGGCCAAAATGTATGCCTACTGGATTACAGTGAACTATCGCGAAGCTTATGGGATCTATGCTTGTAACGGAATTTTATTCAATCACGAATCTCCAATCAGAGGTGAAACTTTTGTTACGAGAAAAATTACTCGTGGTCTAGCTAGAGTGAAACTTGGATTAGACAATTGTTTATACCTTGGGAATTTGGATTCAAAGAGAGACTGGGGGCATGCAAAAGATTATGTTGAAATGCAATGGCTCATGCTTCAACAAGATAACCCTGAGGATTTTGTGATAGCTACAGGTGTTCAATACACTGTTCGTGAATTTGTTCAAAAAGCTGCCGCCTACATGGAGATGGAACTTCGCTTTGAAGGCACAGGCCTTGACGAAAAAGCCTATGATCAAAATGGGAAAGTTGTAATTCAAATCGATCCAAAATATTTTAGACCAACAGAAGTTGAAACTCTGTTGGGAGATGCTTCTAAAGCCCATACAAAATTAAAATGGAAACCACGAATTTCCTTCGACGAATTAGTGAAAGAAATGGCCCATAGTGACCTCGAACTCACACGGAGGGAAGTTACTTTGAATGGCAAAGGTTTGCGAGTTCTTTAATGTTTAAGTTCATCTCAGAATTAAAAGGGAAAAGCATTTTAATTACTGGTGGCAGTGGTTTTTTCGGAAAGGTTCTTTGCTATTACCTAATTGAAATTAAAAAAAAATATCAGATCGATTTTGAAATCATCGCCCTTGCTCGAACTCCATACAAAATTGATGGAGTGAAGTTTCTCTCTCATGATGTTACTCAACCTTTAATTCTTGATGAAAAAATACATTACATTATTCATGCTGCTAATCCTGCGACTGAGAATTTAGATGCTCAAGAGATGTTGTCTATTATGATTAATGGAACGCAATCAATGCTCCGTTTTGCCGACAAGAATGGATGTGAGAAGTTTTTGCTCGTTAGCTCGGGTGCCGTTTATGGCGAACAGCCTGCGAACTGTGAGAATATTTCCGAGGAAGATCATTTTGGTTATCCTCTTTATGATTCAGGTTCAGCCTATACTTCTGGCAAGAGGATAAGCGAGATAATGGCCCTTGAATGGAGTCACCATAGCAAAGCGAACTTATCAATCGCTCGATGCTTTGCATTTTCAGGAGAGCATCTTCCGCTCGATCGACACTTTGCTATTGGAAATTTTATAAAAGATGTTGTCGATAAAAGGAAAATAGAACTAAAGAGTGATGGCTCAGCAATTCGATCTTATATGGATGAAGAGGACCTTGCCCACTGGCTTGTGACAATTCTTATTCAATCAGAAACGAGAGGGATTTATAATGTTGGTTCAGATCAAAGCCTTTCGATTTTAGATTTGGCAAATAGAGTTGCAAAGCTCTCTGGTTGCGAGAACGTCACTTCTTTGCAGTCACAAGGGGCAACTCGAAGAAATAAATATGTCCCTTCAATTGAAAAGGCGAAACACGATTTTCAGCTAGGCTTGAGTGTCAGTTTAGATCAATCAATTCAAAAAATGCTTGAAAAAGCTAAGGAAATTAAATGAATCAAATCGTTGAAAAAATCGCTAATAAATTTAATAAAAACGATTTTGCTAAGAATATTGTTCCAGGCGTAGATTATATTCCTCCATCGGGTAAAGTTATTGATGCTGAAGATTTAACTAATCTTCTAGAATCAAGTCTTGATCTTTGGTTAACAGCAGGTCGATTTGCCAAAGAGTTTGAGTCTCGCTTTGCCGATTTCATGAATCAAAAATTTTGCTTATTAGTAAATTCTGGTTCAAGTGCCAACCTTGTGGCATTTGCAGCTTTGACATCACCAATGCTAAAAGAGAGACAATTAAAGCCTGGAGACGAAGTCATCACTGTTGCCGCTGGATTTCCTACAACAGTTAATCCAATCGTTCAGCATGGTTGTATTCCTGTTTTTGTCGATATTCAGTTGCCCGACTGCGGTATCGATGTTTCCCAATTAGAAGTGGCCCTATCTCCTAAAACAAAAGCAGTTATGATTGCCCATACACTGGGAAATCCTTTTGACGTAAAAGCAGTCAAAGAATTTTGCACAAAGAATAACTTATGGCTGGTTGAAGATTGCTGTGATGCTGTCGGGGCTAAGTTTGATGGTCAGATCGTTGGAACATTTGGAGATATCGCGACTGTAAGTTTTTATCCTGCCCACCATATGACGATGGGAGAAGGGGGGGCTGTTCTCACTTCAAATCCTAGACTCAAAAAAATTGCAGAAAGCTTTAGAGACTGGGGACGAGATTGTTGGTGCCCGCCGGGCAAAGATGATACTTGCGGTAAACGCTTCGACCAGCAATTTGCTGATCTTCCTGAAGGTTACGATCATAAATATGTTTACTCTCATGTGGGTTACAATTTGAAAGTTTCCGACATGCAAGCAGCTATCGGTTGCTCTCAATTAAACAAGCTTCCAGGATTTATAAAATCTAGAAATCAAAATACCAATGATTTGATCCAACTCATAAAAGAGAAAATTCCCAATTACGAAAATTACTTGATGCTTCCGACTGAAATTGAAAAAGCTCAAGCAAGTTGGTTTGGATTTCCTATCACATTGAAAAAAGGCAATCGAAAAAACTTGGTCCAGTTCTTAGAAAAAAATAAGATAGGAACGAGACTTCTTTTTGCTGGAAGTCTTATTCGTCAACCGCTTTACAAAGATAAAGAATATAGAGTTGTTGGTGAATTGAAGAATACTGATACAGTCATGAACAATACATTTTGGGTTGGAATCTATCCAGCCTTGGGTCATCAGCATATGGAATACATTGCTCAAAAACTCAAAGAAGGATTAGCATTATGAAAGTTTTAATTTTGGCCGGGGGATATGGCACTAGAATCTCTGAGGAAAGTGATATTAAGCCAAAGCCAATGATTGAAATTGGTGGAAAGCCCATTCTTTGGCATATTATGAAGCATTATTCATCTTATGGTTATAATGAGTTTGTTATTTTATTGGGATATAAAAGCTATGTCGTGAAAGAGTATTTCGCCAATTACTATCTCCATAATAGCGACGTTACAATCGACACGGCCAAGCAGCAATTAGAAATTCACAACAATTATTCAGAAAATTGGAAGATTACTTTAATTGATACTGGTCTTGAAACCATGACTGGCGGCCGTGTTAAGCGAGCTTCTCAATACATTGGAAATGAGCCTTTCCATTTAACTTATGGCGATGGTGTTTCAGACGTAAATTTGAAGGAATTGGTTGAGTTTCATCAAAAGAATAAAAAGAAAATTACCATGACTTCGATTCAACCCGATGGAAAATTTGGAGCTTTAAAAATTGAGAAGGACAATAGAATCTCGAACTTCTTGGAGAAGCCGAAAGGTGATGGCGCCTGGATCAACGGCGGCTTTTTTGTTTGTGAGCCAAGCGTTCTAGACTATATAGAAGGCGATAAAACCATCTTTGAAAGAGATCCATTGGAAAACTTGGCCAAAGCTGGTGAGCTTTTCTCATTTAAACATGAAGGCTTTTGGAAGTGTATGGATACTCTTCGTGATAAAAACCAACTTAACGAAATGTGGGCCGAAGGCAAAGCCCCTTGGAAAAGTTGGTAAGATCTATTCTTTAAAGTATTCAACCCTTTTTTCGGGAACAGAATCGAGCGTGGATATAACAGGATACCTGGAAAAATAAGGAAATATATTTTCGCTCGTCCAATAGACGTAGTGAGGGTTCTCTCTATTCTCAAGATTATTTTTGAGTAGTTCATCCCACTGATGAAGGTTTGATTCTAGTAATGTCGCAATGGGTTTAGAGTAAGTTCTGTAGGGGATCTTGACCATCTTTTCGACCTGAAGTTTTCCGTAGATCAGAACAAAGAAGATGAGGAGAATACTAAAAATCTTTTTCTTTTTTATGTCCTGCAGCTGATAAATTCTTTGAACAAGCATAATGATCATAATGAGAAGTAGGATGAGGAGAATACTCGTCATCCTAAAGCTGTACATTGGGCCTGTTTGCTTGGCCATATAGGTTACACTGAAGATGTAAAAAAGTGGAAGGAGCCGTATCTTAGCAATGAAAGCAGCAACTAATAGCAACCATAGTTGCGGTTGAGATATGATATGAAGTTTAATTTTCGTAAGCGCCATGTCCCAGGTTCCGGGCAAAATATATAATTCGGGTCTTGCAGCATATTTAGTGAGGTAGACGTCGGGAAATCCAAATTTAGCTATTGGGTAAAAGGGATTACCAGTCTGGATCCAATTTCTTATTAGAAAAATGGAAACACCTAAGAGCATACCTGCACAGGCAATAAAAATTGATTTTGTGAGCTTAATTTCTCGAACACGAGACATCGCATCTTTAAAATAAAAGAGAGCGTAAAAGAGAAGTGAGAAAATAACGACATAAGAATTAGTCAGCTTGCTACCGCAACCAATTCCAATGAGGGTAGCTGACAAAAGGAGCCATTTCACACTAGGATTGTTCTTTTTCAAAATGTAATTGTGATAAAAAATTTCTAGCGCCAGTAAAAAACAGAAAAAGGGAAAGGCATCATTTTTGGGTAAAGGCCATGACCAAGTGATATCTCGAATACTAAAAACAAAGATAAGAATGAGGTACTTATAATGACCAAAATTTGAAGCCATGCGAAGAATGAGGTAGGGAATGTAGACGTACCCAAGCACTGCCGTAAAAATTTGAGCTGTAAGTAAAAAGGTATAGCTTAAAAATTCATATTGAGTCGTTGCTAATTTACTCGTCGCTAAGAAGAAAGGCTTAACAATGAGAAAGAGGAAATAGTAATAATAGTCATAGTACGATGTCGTATAAGAGATGGGATTATTGGGATTAAATTTAGCTCCATTGAGATAGAGGGCCCATTCTTTAGGACCTTCGATATGATAAACTAGGGCGTCTTGAATGAGTCCTACACCTCCAAGCTCAGTTGAGCTCATGAAAAAAGATAAGAGATAAATAATGATAAAAAAGAATATCAACTTTTCTTTTTTTGAATTTTGATTTTTTAAATTTTTGAAATGAAGTAAATGCTGTGGAGTCTTGTAAAAAAAAAGAATCAGACCTAACAGGAAAATCAAGTAGGCAAATCCTTGAAGGATAAATTGGGGAAAAATGAGTGATGAAGCCATGAGTAAAACAGGGAAGAGGGCAAAAGAAATCATTTTGTAATAGGTATTTTTGAAAAAACCAGAAAATGAGAGATGAGCGAGTATGGCAAAAAGAAATGCACAGACGAGGCTTAAGAAGTGGGTTGAATCGATTGTAAACATGTTAGAAGTTCAATCTTTCTTTTTCAATAACGAGTGGCTCCTTGGTTATTTTGGTAAGAATGACGCCAATATATTCACCAATAATCCCAATGGAGAAGAGCTGCACTGCTGAGAAAAAGAAGAGTCCGATAATTAATGGCGCGAGTCCTAATTGAAATGAATTCCAAAAGACTAGCTTTAAAACTAAATAAATCAGAGAAGCGACTAGAGATAGACCTGAGAGTACAAAACCTGAAATGGTAAAAATTCTCAATGGCACTTTGGAGTGAGTACATATGCCAAGCATGGCAATATCATATAGCGAATAAAAATTATTACTTGTGACGCCTCTTTTTCTTTTGGGCTGGACATAAAAAATCTGATCAACTTTAAACCCGACTTTAAACACCAATCCTCTGAAATAAGGGTATGGATCATCAAATAATTTAAGGTAAGAGACGATTTTTTTATCATAGAGACCAAATCCTGTGAAATTTTTAATCAGTTTTGTCTCAGAAATTTTATTAATTAAGTTATAATACATGCTTCTAATTGCGAACATGACGGCTGACTCTTCACTTTCTTTTTTAACTCCGACGACTATTTGATTTCCCTCTTCCCATTTTTTTACAAACTCGGGGATCAAGTGGGGGGGGTCTTGCAAATCTGAAACTAGCATAATGATGGCATCACCTTGGGCTTGAAAAAGGGCATGAACAGGGGATCTGATATGGCCAAAATTTTTACTATTAAAGATGACTTTGACATTCTGATCTTGCGCAGCGAGTTCTCTCAATATTTCCGGAGTCTGGTCGGTGGAGCAATTGTCTATGAAGATGTGTTCATATTCATAATTGGTTAATGACTCCTGAAATTGGGCCCTAACTTCCTTATAAAGTTGATGAAGATTCTTTTCTTCATTATAACAGGGAGACACAATACTAATTTTTTTCATATAATATTATTAACCGTACCGCGTTCGTTGGCAATCGAGAGATGGAAAAGGAAGTCCGATGCACAGAAATGAGAAGCTCCTCAGTTTAGATGAATTTTTAAGTATTCCTTTCCCTATCACAATAAAAGAGACAAAGGGAGCAATATGGTTATTCGTACCAAAGCTAAATATTTTAGTTGAATCAAATAGCCTAGAATCAGCTTATGCCCTACTCAAGGAACAGAAAGTTACTTTCTATCAAAGATTTGAGTCAATAGATGGAATTGATTGTATCCCTCGTCTGAATGATTTTCATCGAGATTTTCTACAGAGGATTGAGCTTTCAAAGGTGGTTGTTGAAAGACTTGTTTCGTTTGTTTTTACATTATTCTTTTGGATTTTTTTGTTAGCTATCATCTCAGTTCAACTGAAAAAGGGAAGCGTTAAAATTCGAGATGCCTTTGATGGGACTTCGCCTGAAAAAAATGAAGCGAGGTTAATGAGATTTAAAGAGAATTTAAAAGTGGCCACTCCCTATATAAAAGAAGTTCAAAAGCTATTAAATGAATAGAAAAATTTTTATTTTGTTAAGTTTTTTTACTGTTTTTATTAGCTTGTTTGATATTAAACTCATACCCTTCTATCATCGACTGGGATTAGATTTTAGCAATCATTACGGATTTCATCATTGTAACTTAAGCGATCAAGATACAATTTATAAGATAGATACTAACAAATGCTCTGATTTTGAAAATAGAAAGTATGTTTATCCACCCTTTATGTTTCAACTTTATAATTGGACAACTTGGTTTAATTCGGTCGATGGAGCTTATTACTTTTATCTCTTAATTCATCTCATTAGCTTTTTTATTATTGTTTTAATTTGGTCTGAAAAAGACAAATTAACAATTCTCTTTGGTTTAAGTTTGTATATTTCTTATCCTAATGTTTTTCTCATGGAACGAGGAAATAGTGATTTGCTCATTGTTCTCTTCTGGTCTCTGTCCTACCTTTCATTTAAAAAAATGAAATATTTTCTTACGGGTTTTTTCTTAGCGATTTCGATGTTTGCCAAATTATATCCGCTCTATTCTTTAATCGTTGTATTTCCTCTTATCCTTTGTAATGCTAAATATTTTAAAAAAATAAGCTTATCTTTAGTTTTCTTTTCAACATGTATTTTACTTCTCTCTCCTGTGCTCTGGTTTGAATATCTATTTGAAATATTACCCGGATGGAGCTCTCTCGTTATGCCTCCAAATATTCTGGCCCATTCATTAAAATCTCTACCTTATTTTTTTAATGCAAAAATTATATTTGGCATTATTCTTTTATCTTGGTTGTTGGCCAGCTATAAAAGTGGTGTTCGACGAGAGAATTGGATTTGGGGAGGAGCACTCGCTATCTCCACATTTAATAATGGAGTTAGTTTTGACTATAATTTAGTAACAATGTTTCCTTTGTTTATCTTAGGATTCAAACATTTCTCTTTGCACTCGAAGTCTAGTCAGAGTTTTACTTATGTCGCGCTGCTTCTTGTCGTATTGGGGAGTCGTTACTTTTTTCAACTTTTTGATTTTTATCCTATTTTAAGACTGTATTCTTTCGGATTGTTACTCACAGTAATACCTATTTCCATTTTTGATCTTGGTTTCGAGATGAAACGATACTCAAATAAGCTTAAATTTATCAGTCTTTCATAGTTTATTGTGGAGAATTAAATAACGCAAAGCTATCTCTTCATCTCGCATAAAATCTTTGTTGTTAGACTGAATCGAATAGTTTTGTGATAATGAGACTGAAAAAAACGAGAATTGGTAGGGAATATGAGTAAGAAATACAAGGTCGCCATTTTAGGCAGTGGGAATATTGGGACAGATTTGCTAATGAAAATTTTGCGATCTGATCTTTTGGAATGTTCATTATTTATTGGAAGAAATTTTTCTTCAGCGGGGATGCAAAAAGCAAGCTCACTTGGTGTAAAAATTTCTGATCAAAGTATTGATGCCATTAAAAATAATCCAGGTTGTTGTGATCTTGTTTTTGATGCTACGACAGCCAAATTTCATAAAATGTATGCTCCAATTTTTAAATCAATGGGAATTAAGGCCATTGACATGACTCCTTCTCAAATCGGGACGATCTGTTCACCTGCTATTAATATCGAGGACGCGCTAGGCTCCGAAAATGTGAATATGATTACCTGCGGAGGACAAGCCTCAATTCCGATGGCGTATGTTTTAAAAAAATGTTTGCCGGATATTAGTTATATTGAAGTTGTCTCTAGTATTGCCTCTAGAAGCGCTGGGCCAGGAACAAGGGCTAATATTGATGAGTATATCATGAACACAGAAAAAGGCTTGAGAGACCTGACCGGCTGTAAGCACGTCAAGGCCATTTTAAATCTTAATCCCGCTCTACCTTGTATTGATATGCAAACGACGATCTTTGCTAAAGTTGAAAATTGTGATGTTGAAAAGCTCTTTAAACCCGTTGAGGAAATGGCCGAAAAAATTAGAACTTATGTTCCTGGATATAAAGTTGTTGTTCCGCCTGTCTTTGAGAATGGGCGTGTGATGGTCATGGTGAGAGTGCAGGGCCTTGGAGATTATTTACCAAGCTATGCTGGAAATTTAGATATTATTAACTGCGCAGCCATTGCAGTTGCGGAAGAGTTTGCTAAGCAAGCTTTAATGGAAAGATAAAATGCAAAAAATTATTATTAGTGATCCAACCCTTCGAGACGGAAACCATGCCGTTAGACATCAGCTTAGTAGAGAACAAATAGCAATCTATGCAAAGGCTGCAGACCTTGCTGGAGTTTCAATTGTCGAAGTCGGACATGGCAATGGAATTGGAGCTTCTTCTATTCAAGTTGGTTTGGCAAAAGAGACTGATGAAGTCTTGCTAAGAACAGCGAGAGAAAATTTAAAAAAATCAAAACTTGGTGTCCATTGCATTCCTGGATTTGCCACCGTTGAAGCTAATATTAAACCAGCGATAGCTGCAGGTGTTGATGTGTTTCGTATTGCTTCTCATTGCACAGAAGCCGATACGACTAGAAACCATATTGAATTTGTCCGCACACAAGGAAAGGAAGTTTTTGGTGTCTTGATGATGAGCCATATGGCTCCAGTTGAAATCTTAGTAGAAGAAGCTCTCAAAATGGAATCTTATGGGGCGGAAGCTGTCGTGATCATGGATTCAGCAGGGGCTTATTTTCCAAAAGATGTCGAAGAGAGAATTACGGCACTGTGTTCAGCCTTAAAAATTCAAGTCGGCTTTCATGGGCACAATAATTTAGGAATGGCCGTTTATAATTCCCTTGTTGCCGCACAATGTGGAGCGACTATCCTCGACGGATGTGCTCGTGGCTTTGGTGCAGGAGCTGGGAATACTCAATTGGAAGTACTTGTTGCAGTCTTAGAAAGGGAAGGTTTCTCTACAGGAATTGATCTTTACAAAATTTTAGATGCTAGTGATATTGCCGAACGTGAAGTCATGAAAGAAATTCCAACAATCAAATCGACAAGTATTGTGAGCGGACTCTCGGGTGTTTTTTCAGGATTTATGAGACACGTGGATAGAGTTTCAAAAGAGTATAATGTCGATCCAAGAGATGTCTTCTTCAAACTTGGCGAGCGCAAGGTTGTCGCTGGCCAAGAAGACGTTATTGTTGAGGTCGCTCTTGATCTCGCTAAAAAAGGTGGAAAAAAGTGAATTCAAGACAAAGAGATCATATCGAGCGAGATTGCTCTGAGGTTCTTAAAGATTTAGGCAAACTCGATAAACTCAAAAATCAAAAGATTTTTATTTCAGGTGGATCGGGTTTTATGGGGTCCTGGATCCTTGAGATTTTGAATTACCTCAATACTCACCATGCCTTTAATACTCAAGTGATCGTCCTTTCTCCACATGCTAGTCAGTTAAGAGAAAAGAAGCCTCATCTGTTTATGAAAGATTGGATTAAGACACAAGATGAAGATGTGCGCAATCTGGTTGAGATATCTTCTGAAGTTGAATGGGTTATTCATGCAGCAGCGACTCCAGATAATAGAGTTCATTCATCTGATCCATTAAAAGTGGCAGATGTTATCACAAATGGCACTTCGAGATTGATGAGATCAGCTTCGATGCTTCCGAGAGTGAAAAATATATTGAATGTAAGCTCAGGTCTTATTCATGGCAGACTACCGTTGGGAACAGGGCCGATTACGGAGAGTTCGTTTGGAGGGATTGATTGCTCTTCAGTGACTTCTGCTTATGCTGAATCCAAACGCATGGGGGAGACGCTTTCGAGCATCTATAGAAGTCAATTTCGTATGCCCTTAACGACAGTGAGACCTTTTGCTTTTATTGGACCTTATCAATTGTTAGATCGCCCATGGGCCATTAATAATTTTATAAGGGATGCTTTAAAAGGCGATACCATAAGAATTTTGGGACATGAAGGTACGATTCGTAGCTATATGTATCCTTCAGATATGGCCTATTGGATCTTAAGAGCTCTGGTCGATGGGAAAGATGGAATGACCTTAAACTTAGGAAGTCCGGAGGGATACACCCTGAGAAATATCGCAGAAGAAGTGGCCAGAAATTTTAGCACTTCAATTAGTATCTCAGCATCGGCTCCTCATAAAAACATGGTTGCGACAACTTTTATTCCTGATGTTTCTAAAGCAAAAAGTTCTCTGGGTTTAGAAGTCTCGGTTAATTTTCAAGAATCAATAAAAAGAACTCTCGATTGGTACAAATTAGAATTAAATTAAGGCAGATGAATGAATATTAAAGTCAGTGATGTTATTGCTCAGTTTTTAAAAGATAAAGAAATTAAACATGTCTTTGGTATTATTGGTGCAGGCAATGCTCATATTTTTGATTCGATAAATAGTTTAGGCTATACCGAGATTGTTTGTGTTCATCATGAACAGGCTGCCGTCATGGCTATGGGAACTTACTATAGAACCTGTGGTAAAATTTCTGCTGCTTTACTTACCACGGGGGCTGGTTCAACTAATGCTGTTACAGGTGTTGTTAGTTGTTGGATGGATAGCATTCCTGGTTTACTCATTTCAGGTAATGAAAAATCCATTTATACGACTGAAGAGAACCCATTAAGGATTTGGGGTGTTCAGGGATATGACAGCTGCAAAATGGTTGAAGGCGTAACCAAGTATTCAGCTAGAGTGATGAAATCTCAAAATGTGAGATATGAATTAGAAAAATCATATTTTATAACAGGGGACAAGAGACCTGGACCCGTTTGGCTCGATATTCCAATGGATATTCAAGGATCTTATGTTGATAATTCTGACCTTATCGCTTTCGAAAATCATAAAGAGATCAAGCAATATTCGTCTTTAGATTCTTCGGTAGATGAAGTTATTCAAAAATTAAATCAAGCTAAAAGGCCACTTTTATGGCTTGGGCATGGTATTCGTTTTGCTAACGCTGAAAATCTGTTACCTCAATTGCTTGAGGCAACAGGTGCAGCCGCACTCGTAACTTGGCAAGGAATTGACATGATCAATTCTGATCATCCTCAAGTTTTTGGCAGAGCAGGTGTTTACGGGCAAAGGCACTCTAATTTCATTCTCCAAAATTGCGATTTTCTCTTAACTATTGGGACTAGATTGGCGATTCCTCAAGTAGGATATGACCTGAGTGAGTTTGTACGTGAGGCAAGCATTGCTTCAGTTGATATCGATCCCGTTGAGCTTGAAAAATTTAACGATAAAATTGAATTGAAAATTTGTGCTGACGCCAACGACTTCATCACAGCTCTTATTTCAAAAATCGGATCCAAAACGATCGCAAAGAAAGGAGAGTGGTTTAATTACTGCTCTCAGATGAAAGAGAAATATCCTATGCCCGGGCCAGAGCATGCTGATGCCAACGGCTTTATCAATTCTTATAAGTTCATGGACAAAATTTCAAAGGATATGCCTGAGGATATTATCGTGACGACAGATATGGGGACAGCTCTTTTATCGGGACATCAAGCTTTGAAGATTCGTGGCCAACAAAGACTTATGACTTCTACTGGTTTGGGAGAAATGGGATTTGGACTTCCTGCGGCCGTTGGAGCTTCCTTTGGTCTCAACAAGGGACAAGTTTTGTGCCTTAACTGTGACGGAGGCATGATGATGAATCTTCAAGAGCTCCAAACAATTACTCATCATCAGCTGCCTATTAAAATTGTCGTTTTTAATAACGACGGCTACTTGATGATCAAGCATACGCAAAAAAACCTCTTCAAGGGGCGTTATTCAAGTACCAATAAATCCTCGGGTGTGAGCTGTCCAAATTTTACAAAAGTGGCAGCAGCCTTTGAAATGAAATCTTATACCATTCGCACTTGGGAAGATTATGAAAAAGTCATCCCCGAATTTTTCAACGACAAGGTCCCTTCTATCTGTGAAGTCTTCATGGATCCTGAACAATTCTTCTATCCTAAGCTCGGCTTGGCCTTAAAGGAAGATGGATCAATTGTTTCCCCACCATTAGAAGATCTCTCCCCATTTGTTTCTCGCAAAGAAATGGAAGAAAATATGATCATAGGAATTCATCCTAAATCGAAGAGTATTGTTCCGTAATCATTTTGATAAGTAGAATTCAATTGCCATCTTAAGCCCAGATTTCAAATCTACTTTATGTTTCCAGCCAAGAGAGTGAATTTTTGAGACATCGAGTAGTTTTCTAGCGGTACCGTCAGGTTGGCTTGTATTAAAGACAATTTCACCTTCAAACCCCATAAGATCTTTAATCAAAAGGGCCAATTCTTTAATGGATACATCTTCACCTGTTCCGATATTTATAAGATCAGGTATGTCCTTTTCAAGATTCATGACGTGAATACAGGCCTTCGCCATGTCATCGACATAAAGAAACTCTCTCCTTGGGTTACCCGTTCCCCAAACCTCAAATGTAGGCAGATTTTCATCGATAGTTTTTTTCATTCTGGCGATTAAACCTGGAATGACGTGAGAATTTTCAGGATGAAAATTATCATTAAAGCCATAAAGATTTGTAGGCATGACAGAGTGCCAATTGCATCCATACTGTCTTCTAAAGCTCTCAACTGTTTTAAGACCTGCAATTTTAGCAATCGCATAGGGTTCATTCGTTGGCTCCAGGGGCGCGGTAAGCAGGCAATCCTCTTTCATTGGCTGAGGAGCATTTTTTGGATAAATGCAACTCGAACCTAGAAAAAGTAAACGATCGACTTTGTATTTAAATGCAGCTTCAAAAACGTTATTTTGAATAGCCAAATTTTCCCAAATGAAGTCAGCACGATAGGTATTATTGGCATGAATGCCTCCAACCTTGGCCGCAGCTAAAAAAACATGTTGTGGTTTGTGTTCCTGAAAATAATTCAGAACAGATTGTTGTTTTAACAAATCGAGCTCTGCTCGAAGAGGTGTTAAAATGTTGGTATAATTGAGTTTTTTGAGTTCTCGAACGATGGCAGAGCCAACGAGGCCTCGTGAGCCGAGTGTCAAAATTGAGCTATTCTTATTCATTATAATATTATGAAGTAAAGCAATTGAAATGAATAATAAAATAATAATTCACAATCTAAATTACAAATTTTAATCAGGCAACCATTTTAGAATCATACACGAATACGTTTGAAAGTATAATTTATAAGAAAATAAAATATGGCTATGCATCCTAAGGAAAAAGATAAATATTTTACAAAGGCAATTGGTGATATTCCAAATTGAAAAAAATCAAACGCCATAGAGGATGAAAAAAAAATAGCAGCCATTTGATAATTAATAAAATGCTTCATAATAAAAAATTCTATTAAAGAAAAGAAAGTTAAACAAAAAAAAAGTGCAGCAAAAACAAAAAACAAGCTATTTGAGTAGTAAAAAAATGCGACAGGTCCCGGAACACTTGTTGAGCGCACTCTCGTTGAATTATTAGTAATTGAATTCGGATTTGAGATTTTTGTATAAAATGAATTTCCATCATAACTTTTTTCTAATAACGCATCTCTTAATAATGCAAAACCTTTATCCTTGTATGACTCTACCGCCATAACTCCTTCAATTCCTATCCACCTACCTAGAGCAAGATCGACATATGTATTAATTTCACTTTTAACAAATACCAAATCAGAATTATTCTTGAGTGAAAACATCTTGTTAATTGGATCACTAGAGGGCTCGGGTTTTGTGCTTGTGCTTGTGCTTGTGCTTGTGCTTGTGCTTGTGCTTGTGCTTGTGCTTGTGCTTGCATTTGCATTTGCATTTGCATTTGCATTTGCATACATAATACTTCTCAAGTTTCCACTCAGCAATACGGTCACGTAAGAGAAAATTAAGAATATTAAAAATAGAATAGACGATTTTATTGCAAATTTTTTCATCCCGTCTTGCTTATAGTTAATGATTAAATTAACAGCTAATACAGAGAAATATGTCAACACAACCATTCGACTTAGCACTCCAATTGAACATATTGAAATAATTATTGAGCCAAATAGAGCATTCAGAATTGAAAATTGACGTAGGAAATAATAAAAATAGATAAATATTATCCCTCTTGTTAGTGCAAGATAAAAAATGGCATTTCCTCCCAAAGGGAGTTTAATCGACGGCTCTATACCAAATAATATTATATTAGAGTTTAGGTTTATAACCACAAGAAGAATTGAAAAAAGCAATAGAGAGATCAGTCTTAAGTCGCTTGGAATGTTTTTGGGAGAATAGCTTTTCGCAATGTCTTTTATCTTGAAATCTAACAGAAGAGCACTAAATGCTTGTGACAGAATTACTCCTATCATTGCAACGACTATTACTATTAATATCGCAACCTCCGAATTGGAATTACTAACATCAAAGCTTCCAATTGGCTCTCTGTAGTTACCATTGGAGATTTTATGAATAGAAAATTTGAAAAAAAAACCTAACAAAAAAAAATTATTCATAAAAAAATGAAATATAAATGACTTAGCCTTCATGAGATGATTTAGGGACATGATGTAGCTAAAAGCAAATAAAAAACTTAATAAGATATAAAGCAAAATTGAATCTCTGGAGAATTTTGAATTGAGACAAGTTGTAGTTGAAAGCGTCACAATGAAAATTAGGACGAGGGCTGATAAAGAATTAATTTCTACCTTAAGGCAACTTGACAGCTTTAGGTTCTTAGTAAAAAAATTTAATCGAGATTTAATATTGAATGGCATTTGTAATAAAAACCCAGTAGTTTGCTATTGAAATTTCTTATAACTCATACTTAATAATGAAAATTCTTTATCAATTCGCCGTAAAGTGAGATATGCGGCTCAGTTGTATCAAATACATTTGTATTGCAAAATGGATCAACTGTTGAACTTCCTAAGTACATAGGTAGATAATATTTAAAACCAAGTTGCTCTGAGTGACTTGCAAATTTTGAATGGCTCCAGTGTGTAATATGCGACTCTGGTTTGAGTCCATTAAACATATTTGAAATTCCTCTCTCCTTGACAGCCTTTTTCATAAATGAAGAAGCCTCAAAATTAGATTCTAAAACATCTTTAACTATGTCGTCTGGTTTTAATTGCTCGATGTGTCCGAATAAATAATGTGCAGACGAAAGAATAGAAGCCTCTTTTTCATTTTTAGATACATTTTTTTGCTCATAAATTACCTTGCTTAAGAAAAAGTTATTATCCGTACATGGTACTACGATTCTCATTACTCCGTCGGGGCGCAGTATTCTGGCGCACTCGCTCAAAAAGTGTAATGCTTTAGATTCTTCGAGATGTTCCAATGTATGAGAGCAGTATATTAATGAGACTGATTCATTGTTAAATGGTAATACTAAGTTTTCCACACATAAGTCTATTGGAAGAAAATCAATTCCTGGCCGACCAAGGAGCGCCTTGTAGTATTTAGATTGGGCGGGGTAGTCAAAACTTTTCCATCTTGGGTGGTTAAATGCACCAGAACCAAAGTTGCAAAAAATAGATTCTTGATCAAATTGCTTATAGAGTCTTGAGTCACTTTTTGAATTGAAAAAAGTTAAACTGCTGTCATACCTGTTTAGTGCGGCGCCAAAGCCAAACTTGAACATGTATTTGTTTACAAACCGAACAATTCTTGGCACCCAAGTTTTTTTTGATAGTGTAGATAGGCTTAGTTTTATAGCGCCAATGCAGTTTTCCCTAAGAGAGCTTATTTCCAAAGCGTTGGTATGTCTCTTAAGTCTTTCCTGGTCAACATTATTTTTGAACTCATGCTCCTGCATAGCCATCCTTTTAGTTTTTAATTTAATAATCTATTAAATTTACGAAGTGTTTGTCTCTAATTTTTTTTCACCCAAATGGCGTGCGTTGCAACAAGTGGATAGCCTATTATTCTTTTCTATCAGTGCTTGTTGACGAATTATAAGTATTTTACAAAGGAGCTATTCTTAAAACTGAGATTTTTACAGCCTTTTGCTTGACTGAATTATATAATATTCCTTAATGATAAATTTTGATATGAACTAATTTTAAAATTAAGCACTTTCATTGAGGTAATTGTTAAAATGTCCGTAATTATTGGGTTACCTTCAGGTCTTCATTCTCCAGAGCTTGAAATTATGCTTTCTAAATCTCAAGAGATTTTGGACAATGGTGAAGATTTAATACTAGTGAGCTGCTCTGGGGGCTCAGGTTACGCTTGCTCTTTTAATATTTATGGATCTGCAGCAATTTGCTACTCTTGTAAATGCTTAACTCGAAAAGCTGTAAGTACTCTAAAAGGTGAATTTGAATTTGTAAAAACACCTGAAATTAACAATAAACTTAAAGTTAAAGAAATAGAAAATACTATCCAAGGTAGACTTGATTTAAAGAGATTCAAATTTCACAATGTTGATGTTGGTCAAGCTAGTTATTCAAGTTATTTAGGATTAAGCAGAGACCTAGAAATAGATGGTTATTTGTCAACTTATTCGATAAATAAGCTTTTGCGAACCTCGATTTCTTATACACTTTTTCTTGAAAGTATTTTTTATTCCCAAAAGATTACTAAGGTAATTATTTACAATGGCCGGCACAATCAAACGCGTCCTTTCTTAAGATTAGGACAGATAAATAATGTGACTGTTGAAGTAATGGAGTTTTCTGGTCAAGATTCAAGTTGTGTTTATGTATTTCAAAACAATTTGCCTCAAGATATTAAACTTTTAGAACTTAAAATGCAATTCTCTTGGGATTCTTTAAAAGAGAAATTTTCAGAGAGCATTCCATATTACTACAAAATAAAGAGAAATGGAGGTGTTGTAAACGATAAAAAATCCTTTACTGCAAGCCAGGTAACTGGTTTTATTCCATTGTCTTTCAATAATCTTGTTCATAATGTAGTAATTTTTAATAGTTCAGAAGATGAATATGCTTCACTAGGGGAAGAGTATGAAAGTTTAATTTATAAAAATCAAAGCGATGCGATCGAGAGAATTACTTCATCGTTGAGTTCTTTTGAAAATATAAAGATCTGGATTAGAATTCATCCAAATTTAAAAGCGGTTAGATGGAATTTTATCAGAAGAGTTTATAAATTAGAGACTCTATATAAAAATGTTTCTGTGATTTATCCTGATTCAAATGTAAGTACATATACACTTCTCGATTCCTGCAATACGGTTGTTAGTTTTGGATCAACAATCGGAATTGAAGCAAGTTATTGGGGAAAGCCGTCTGTGCTGATCGGTAGATCATCATATGAAAATCTAGGCTCTGTTTATGTCCCAAAATCTCATTCTGAAGTTATTAGCTTGTTGAAAGATGAGAAATTAAAGCCTCTCCCTCGAGATGGGGCTGAAAAGTTCGGCTTACACTGGATAAAAGGAGGAGTATCGATCAAATATTTTGAAGGAGATCGAAATAATGGGTTCACCTTTAATAAATTCAATTTTTCAAAAAACTTAATTGAGTATGTCTTTTTTGCGATTGGTAAGTTGATTGAGATCTATATACTCGGATTTATAAATTATCTTTTTCGCAAAAATAAAATATCATGAAAATACTTATTCTAGAAACCGTTGCGTTAAAGCCTCATCTTGAAACCTCTGGAGAAATTGCTATTTCTTATTCGGAAAATGGACATGATGTCACATGGTCGTGGTTAGGTTACCAACTTCCTTGGACTGATTGGGATATACCATTGATTACGAAGCTTTTCGGTTCGAAGCTAAAGAAAAGAATTATTAATTTTCAATTACTCTTAAAAACAAAAAATATATCTATCGATCAAGCTGATGAAAAGAGCATTAAAATAGATTGTAAAAGTTTTAAGCATTTAAATAGTTTTAGTGGCTCATTGAATGATCTGAAGTGTTTTGAGATTAATGGGGTCCCTATTGGCATAGGGGTTGCGTCTTCTTTGATTTCATATTTCGGAGATTCCAATTTCAATCCTGTTAAGCATAGGAGAATAACTAGAAAAAGCCTTATCTCATCTTACTTAGTTTATTTGAGAGCATTAAGCTTAATTGAAAAGTATAAACCAGATGAAGTAATCACTTTTAATGGACGTTTTGCAACACCAAGGGCAATTGTTCTTGCTGCTCAAAAACACAACATGAAAATTTTACGCCATGAGCGAGGTAGCTCATATATGCGCTATGAAGTGTTTGATGAGAATATCCATGATTTCAATTACATTTCAAGGAGGGTGATTGAATTTTGGGAGAAATCGACAAGTGATCATAGAGAGAGAAGTGGGCATGAGTTTTTTATTCGCAAGCGAAGAGGTGATGGAATAGCTTGGCATTCTTTGGTCTCAGAGCAAAAGAGAGGTTTTTTTCCAGATAAAGTAGTTGGAAAAAAGCGAATTGTTTATTTCTCTTCAAGCGAAGATGAGTTTGCAGCAATTGCAGATATCACTTCATCAGGGGCTTGGAATGATCAAGTTAGGGTCATTAGAACTTTAGCAGATGCTTGTAATCATCTGGGAAACTTCGAATTAATAATAAGAGTCCATCCAAATGTTGCGACTAAGTCAAAGCAGTCACAGTTAAAATGGAATAATTTAGTTGTGCCCAATGCTTTGTTAATTAAGTCTGTAGATACTACTGATTCTTATGCATTGTTAGATTCTTGCGACTTTGTAGCAACTTTTGGTTCAACTATAGGATTAGAGGCTGTGTATTGGGGTAAGCCTCTTTTGCTTTTTGGGCCAGCTCCTTATTCTAATTCAGTTATTGCCTTTGAGCCTAGAACCATTGAAGATATTATTAATTTTTTAAAAACGGATCTCCTTTTGTTTGATTTTAATATGAGGAAAATGCTTTGTCTTCCTTATGGTTATTACTACCTCTGTCATGGTACTTTGTACAAAAATTATTCTCCAAAGTCATTATCGCAGGGGAGGTTTTTGGATCAAGAACTTACTTGGAAATCGGGGGCTATTATTTTTTTTGAAAAGTTAAGATTGAAAAATTTTTATTATAAATTTAAAAAAGCACTTGGACTTCGAAATGGTTTTTGATCAATTTAATAAAATCTATTCAATGTTAGACAAAATTCAAAGAAGAAGGGCATTCTGGCTTTTGTTTCTTATGGTAATAGGAATGATAATAGAAACATTGGGAATTGGAGCTGTCTTACCTGTTATGTATTTATTGTCTCAGCCTGTATTACCTGAAAATATTCCCTTCCTAAATTCTCTGATGAATATCCTTGGAAATCCTTCTCGGGAAGTTTTAGTGATTTGGGCAATGCTGTCATTAGGTGCTCTATTTTTTGTAAAAGGTTTATTCTTAAGCCTATTATCTTTTAAGCAGTCAAGTTTTACATTTGATGTAAAGGAATCTTTAGCAGGAAAGTTGTTTAAAAATTATTTACATCAACCCTATACTTTTTATTTAAATAAAAATTCTGCTCAATTGGTAACCAATATAACTCAAGAGCTTTCTTATTTGACCCTTAATGGAATATTGCCGCTTCTACAAATACTTTCAGAGTTTCTTGTTATTTTAGCAGCAATTACCCTGCTCCTGGTCATAGAGCCAAAGGGGGCACTTGTTGCAGTACTAATTGTTGTAACTAGCACATATTTTTTCAATTTAATTTTTAAAGGGAAAGTTATAGAACTTGGTAAAAAAAGACAATTTCACGATAGGTTTCTCGTTAAGCATTTGCAGCAAGGATTTGGAGGTATTAAAGACATTAAAATCACAGGCTCTGAAAAAGTATTTTGGGACATATTCAATGAGCACAACATTCATCAAGCAAGTGCAGTCAAGCTTCAAAGTTTCATTGGGCAATTGCCTCGTATTTGGATTGAGGTTTTTGTTGTCCTTGGAGTTTCATCACTTGTCTTATTAATGACTTACCTCGATGGTGATTTATCGTCAATTCTTCCAGTGTTGGGCATTTTTGGTGCAACAGCTGTTAGATTTATCCCATCTACCAATCGTATTGTGGGGGGGGTTCAGTCTCTCAAGTATGGAATTCCTGCGATTAACTTAGTTTACAACGAGCTTAAGAATTGCAATGTGACTCAAGATTCAGTTGGTGATGGTAAATTGCTTTCTATAAAAAATGAAATACGCATAAAGAATGTAACTTTTGCTTACCCCAATTCTTCAATAAACGTAATTAATAATATCTCTTTTGTTTTACGAAAAGGAGAAACAATTGGACTTATTGGTCCTAGTGGAGTTGGAAAAAGCACTTTGGTTGATATCATATTGGGACTTTTGTCCCCTAAATCAGGTTCTATTGAAGTTGATGGTAGAGACATACAATTAGACCTGGCTTCGTGGAGAAGGAGCATTGGGTATGTTCAGCAGTCTTTCTATTTATTAGATGACTCCCTTAAGAGAAACATTGCTCTTGGGGTAGTCGATTCCGAAATTGATGATCAGCAAGTAGAAAAAGCAATTTCCGAAGCTCAATTGAAAAGTTTCGTAAGTTCATTGCCACTTGGGGTAGATACGGTCGTTGGAGAGCGCGGAGTTAAAATGTCAGGAGGTCAAAGACAAAGAATAGCTGTTGCTAGAGCATTGTATAAAAACCCTGAAGTTTTAATTTTTGATGAAGCAACGAGTTCTTTAGACAATCAAACTGAAGATGAGTTGGTTAAGGCCATTGATTCACTTAAGGGCTCTAAGACAATTCTTATTATTGCACATAGGCTGAGTAGTTTAAAAATATGTAGTAAAGTTTTTGAATTGGGTAAAAATGGCATTATTGAATCCGCTACTAATTACTAATACGTTTTATGGTGATAATTTCAAGACAAAATAGATTTATTTCAATTTTTAAGTGGTTACTCTTTCTTGACTATGTTGAACATAAAGCATATTTTTTTTAAATGCTGAAAGCACTAATCCTTACTAGCAATTCCGTGCGTCATGAGTACTTTGCCAATATTATTGCGAGCAACTTTAAAGTTGTTGGAATAATTTCTGAACCCAAAAGTAACTATTTCACAAAGCAGATTAATGAAAGTCTTTTGGTTAAAAAGCATTTTGAAGATCTTGCTAAATATGAAAGAGCCTATTTAGGTAGTTTTTCTTCGTTTCCACAAGTTGAAACTTTAAGAATTAATAAAAGTGAAATTAATTCTGCTGAAACTTTAACTTGGGCGAAAAGTAGAAATGCAAATGTTGTTTTCCTCTTCGGGACAGGTATTTTATCTGAAGATTGGCTAAATGCTTTTCCGCAAAAAATAATTAACTTACATCTTGGTTATTCTCCTCGTTACAGAGGTAGTGCTACTTTGTTTTGGCCTTTTTTTAATGATGAAGTCGAATATATTGGTGCAACAATTCATTTAGCTGAAAAGAAAGTGGATGCTGGTGCCATTTTACAAATAATTAAGCCTAAAATTCTTAAAGATGATAATTATTATGATATTAACTTTAAAACGATTAAGGTTTCAATTGACAGTATCGCAAATATTGCAAATTCCTTTTTTATTGGTGACATATTGCCAGTGATTCAATCTCAAGAAGAACAAAAATATCTTTATTTAAAAAGAGACTTTACTGAAGATGCACTGTTGAAAGTTTTGGCTAGATATGGAGAGAAAAAAATTGCGCCTATTAGTCGTTAACTATCATTACATAAGAGAGAATGTGCCATCTCGAGGAATATACCCCTTGACTCCGTCCCAATTTGAAAATAAATTAGATGAGATAAGCAAAAATGGCTTTAAGTTTGTTTCATTGAAGCAAGTGAATGATGCTATTGAATTTAAAGATAAATCTTTCTTAAGTAGCAATTCTTGCTTAATTACTTTTGATGATGGTCTGAAGGAATCATATGAGGTGGGATTGTCAATTCTTGATAAAAAGGGCATTCCGGGCGCCTTTTTTGTTCCAACATTTCCTATTGAAACTCAAAAAACACTTGATGTTCACAAGTTTCACTATGTCCAAAGTCAATTTATTTCTAAAGATATTTTAAAGAGCGCGCCAATGGAATTTTTGAATGTACTAGGCAACATTTCATCTGAGAATCTTTTGGGGCAATATCCATGGGATGATCTCGAAACAGCAAAAATGAAATACCTTGTTAATTTTATTTTAAATGAAGATGATAGAAACAAATTTATTGATCACCTTTTTAATCTTTGTGGAGTTATTGAGAAAGCATTTGTTGATGATTTCTATATGAATAGAAATCAAATAAGAATCTTGGCAGAGAGAGGATATTTAGGTGCACATGGAAGAACGCATTGTCCACTTGCCGCTCTTGATTTGTTCGATTTGCAAAGAGAGTTAGATATGTCTATTCAGACATTGGAAGAATGTGCTTCTCAAAAAATTACCTCCATTAGTTATCCATATGGTGGTCCAACAGCTGTGAGTCCTTTATTGTATCGGGAAGTTAAAGCTAGAAATTTTTGCTCAGGCTTTACCATGGAGCGTGGTCTTAATGACTGGGACGATTTGGAAAAAAGGCCCTTAGCTCTTAAGCGATTCGATACCAATGATGTTTATGGTGGCAAAAGTGAACAGGTTTTAAAGCGATATTTGAATTCTTAAAATGTTTTTCACTAAGCATAATTTTCAAGGAGACAGGTTGAAAGTTGTTATAACTGGTGCATCTGGCTTCATTGGTTCAGAAATGCTTAAAGAGCTTGTTCGACAGAATGATTATGATGTAATACCTGTTTCAAGGCAGAGTCTAGACTTTCAAGGAGCAATCCTTACTTACGACTTTAGTAATCTTCCAGAAGCAGATGTTTTAATTCACTGCGGTGAACCCTCGGTGGCTAGCAGCGTTGGCAAAAAAGAATTTGTGGAAAACATCTATCGAGCTACTTGCATTCTAAAAAAAAAATACTCCAAAATAATATATTTATCATCGTCGGTAGTTTATGGGGATAGGTACCATTTTAATGTTAATGAAGACTGCCCAGTGAATATAAATAGTTGCTACGTAAAATCAAAAATAGAGGTAGAAAAAATCGTAATTGAAAATTCTGGCATTGTTTTAAGACTCGCCAATGTTTATGGAAGAAAAATTAAAAAAGACAGTCTTTTTGAGAATATCTTTGATCAACTTAAAAAACCTGAATCTGTAATATATTTAAAAAATGTGACTTCAGAGAGAGATTATATTTTTATAGATGATGTAGTTAGTTGTGTTATAGGCGTGATAAAGGGACAAGTAAGAAAAGGTATATATAACGTGGGAACTGGGGATTCTTTTTCAGTAAGTAAGGTTGTTAATTTATTTTGCCAAAGCCTTGAAAGGGAGATGCCTATTGTGACTGAAACAGTGCCACTTGATTTTCGCTCAATACTTGTTTTAAATGTCGAAAAAATAAAATCTTCTATAGACTGGATACCTTCGGTCAACTTAGAGGAAGGTATTAATATTTTGGTAAAAGGATATAAGAATTGAAAAGAAGAATTGCTGTTTTTACTGGAAATAGGGCCGAATATGGACTTCAATACCCCATCCTAAAAGCTCTTTCTGATGAGCCAAGCATAGATTGTCGCCTTATAGTTTCGGGGGCGCATCTGGACCCACATTTTGGAAAATCTCTGGAAGAAATTAAGAATGACGGATTCTCAGATTTGATCGAAGTAAAAATAGACCTAGTACAAGATGATCTTGTTTCTACAGCGAGGGCTATTGGCACAGGGATTCTTGCAATAAGCGATGTGTTAGCAAAAATAAAGCCTGATTTATTCATAGTTTATGCAGATCGATTTGAAAGCTTTGCCGCAATAATATCCAGTACTCAGATGAATATACCAACCGCCCATATTGAAGGTGGGGATATTACAGAAGGAGGGGCACTTGATGACTCGGTAAGGCATGCCATGACTAAACTAGCCCATTTGCACTTTACGACCAATGAGCAAGCGTCGCAACGAGTTAGAGCTATGGGTGAAGAAGGTTGGCGTGTGCATACAGTTGGGTTTCCTGCTATAGATTTGATTCAGGCTGGAAATTATGCAGATGAGAAAGAAGTAGTAAAGAAATATGGTCTTTCAAAGCATAGGCCAATAGTTCTATTTACCCAGCATTCCGTAACTACGGAGTTTCAAAGTGCTGGAGAGCAAGTCTTACCTGCGCTAAGGGCCCTGGATATTTTAGCTTCTGAAGATTATCAAATCATAATTACTTATCCAAATAACGATGCTGGTGGGAAAGAGATTATCAATAAAATTGAAACATATAATTTTATTAATAAAAAAAATATTCAAATTCATCGCTCGCTTGGAAGGGCTAATTATCATGGGATTTTAAATTTAGCTAGGATTGAAGGCTATAAAGTCGCATGTGTTGGGAATTCTTCTTCAGGCATTAAGGAAACTCCTGCGTTTCGATGCCCGACTGTCAATATAGGTTCTAGGCAAAGTGGTCGATTAAGGGCTGAGAATGTTCTAGATGCAGATTATTCAGAAAGTGGTTTAATTGAACAAATTAAAAGATGCTTTGAAGACGAATTATTTCTAAAGTCCTGCCTAAATACTTCGAACCCTTACGGAACAGGAGATGCTGGGAAAAAGATTGTTAGTGTTATTAAAAATTTAATTCTTGATAAAAAATTATTGCAAAAAAAGATGACCCTTAAGGATTTCTAACATGAATACTGTTACAATTTCACCTTATGATTCTGTGCTTTTTGCAATCTCTGCGCTTGAGAAATCTCTTAAGACTCTTGTTTCAGTAGTTGATAAAGATGGCGTTTTGCTAGGTGTCGTCTCTGATGGAGACATTAGAAGGGCTTTAATTGCTCATTTCGATGTTAATACAAGTGTTTCTGAAATTATGAATACGTCCCCTTTTTATTTTTCACAAGGACTAACTCGGGCTGAAATGAGGAAGATTCTCAAGAAAAATCGCATAGAGGCTGCTCCAATATTAGACGATAAGCATCAGGTTATTGATATTTTTTACATAGGTGATATTGAAGATGGCAAAGAGAGGGGAGGGCAAAGGAGTCAATTTGGTGCAGCTGTTATTATGGCAGGAGGGGAAGGTAGGCGACTTCGCCCATTAACAGATGAACTGCCTAAGCCAATGTTAAAGGTTGGAGGAATTTCTATCATCGAAAGGCAGGTTCGATCACTCGCAAAGCATGGTATTAAGAATATATTTATAACTATAAACTATTGTGGCGACAAAATTAGTGAATATTTTAAAGATGGTTCTTCTTTTGGAGTTAGTATTAAATATGTTCAAGAGGAAAAAAAATTAGGAACTGCGGGTGCATTATCTTTAATATCTTCAAAGACTTTTGAAGGACCAATCTTGGTTATTAATGGAGATGTAATTACAACAATTGACTTTAATTCTTTTGGTTATTTTCATTTTTCGAATAATGCAAAATTATCGATAGCCGCGATGAAATACATTGTCGATGTTCCTTACGGTGTCGTGCAAAATCATAATGAAAATGTCCTGGGAATAGTTGAAAAGCCTTCGAAACAATATTTATGTAATGCTGGTATTTACGCAATTGAGAAAGATCTAATAACTTCAATTCCACACAATGCCTTTTTTAATATGACAGATCTAGTTCAAAAGGTATTATCTGATAAACAAAAAATAGTAGTATTTCCAATGTTTGAGTATTGGACCGATATTGGTTCAAAGAGTGAACTGGAAAAGGCAAGGCAACAATTTTCCTTAAATATTGGAGATATTCATGAATGAATCAATTGCTGGAAAATTGGTTTCGGTAACAGGCGCAGATGGTTTTATTGGTAGCCACTTAGTTCAACTCCTTGTTGAAAAAGGAGCAAAAGTAAGAGCTCTCGTTTATTATAATTCTTGGAATGAAATTGGCTGGCTCAAGGAGCTTCCCCAAGATATTTTGAAAAAGGTTGAGGTATTTCATGGAGATATTCGAGATCGTTCCAGAGTTGTTGAGTTTGTACAAAATCAGGAATACGTTTTTCATTTATCTAGCTTGATTGCCATACCATACAGTTATGTTGCGGCCGAGTCATATGTTCAGACTAACGTTATTGGTGCTTTAAATATTGCTGAAGCATTGAAAAACTCGAAATCTTTAAAACGTCTTTTGCACGTATCTACTAGTGAGGTATATGGAACTGCTCAATATGTACCAATAGATGAAAAGCATCCCTTAGTCGGCCAATCTCCTTATTCAGCTTCAAAAATTGCAGCTGATAAGATGATTGAAAGTTATCACAGATCTTTTTCATTACCAGTTGTAACTGCTAGGCCCTTTAACACTTTTGGTCCAAGGCAGACAAGTAGAGCTGTTATACCCACAATTGCTACACAATTACTTGCCAAAGTACCGATTTTAAAATTGGGCGCAACGACTCCAACTAGAGATTTTAATTATGTAACAGACACAGCAGATGGTATGTTGAGTTTAGCTCTTTGTGGTGCCGCAGAAGGGCGAACTGTAAATATTGGGACTGGAGAAGAGTGGTCAATTGCGGAAACTGCTAAGTTATTGATGCAAATAACGGGGCATGAGGTTGAAATCGTTTGCGAAAATGAAAGAATCAGACCAGAGAAAAGTGAAGTAAATCGTCTTTTATCTGACAATACCCTAATCACAGACCTCACAAGTTGGAAACGACAAGTAAGTTTTCAAGTTGGGTTGAGAAACACTGTCGATTGGCTAACTACGGTGAAATGTGACAATCTTAATACTTCTTATATGATTTAGAATTGACGATGAAGATATATAACAAAAGATAAATTAATTTTTTTATTTTTTGCAACTTTGCAGGATACGAATGTCTTTAAATGGAATTATTTGCTTAGCCCTTATTCCTGCAAGAGGTGGGTCTAAGGGTGTTCACCGAAAAAATATGAGATTCGTTGGAGGGGTTCCACTTATCAAGTACACGATAGATGCAGCCCTGGGTACTCGTTTTATCGACCAGACTTATGTGTCCTCGGATGATAATGAAATTCTAAATTTTTCTGCAAAAAGTGGTGCATCTACTATTTTCCGAACGCAAGAATGCTCAAATGATTTATCTAATGCCTCGAGCGTTGTAGATCATTTTTTTAACTCACTTGATGTAGAATTAATGAAACAAGATCCATACGTTTTCTATTTACAGCCTACTTCTCCTTTGAGAACCGCTATGCACTTAAATGAATGTTGCCAAACTGTCATAGATTTAAAAGTCAAAACCCTATTAAGTGTAGTCAAGTCTAATCAATCACCTTTTAAATCGTTTATAAAAAATAGTAAAGATGAGTTACAAGCTTTATTTGATGAAAGTATGACAAACAAACGTCGACAAGATCTTCCTGATACTTATTACCCAAATGGAGCAATTTATCTTTTTCGTTCATCTGATTTTTACAATAAAGGCAAAGCTTTTCCATCCAATGGCAGTTTTCCCTACTTGATGCTGCAAAAAGACAGCATTGACATTGATACCGAAGAAGACCTTGAATTGGTAAATCGTTTAATGGAGAAAGAAGATGGCTCAATTTGAAATTATGAAAAGGTTAATTGGCGATGAATATCCTCCACTGATAATTGCAGAAATTGGAATTAATCATGAAGGCAGCCTTAGTACTGCAATAGAGATGGCTAACGCTGCTATTGATGCTGGAGCAGAGGTTATTAAGCATCAAACGCATATTGTTGAAGATGAAATGTCAGAAGAAGCAAAAAATATTGTTCCAGGAAATGCGGATGTCTCAATTTATGAAATCATAGAAAGGTGCTCATTGTCCGAAGCAGAAGAAAGAAAGCTTATGGAGCATGTGCAAAAAAGAGGAAGGATTTTTATTAGCACCCCTTTTTCTAGGGCTGCGGTTGATAGATTAATTAAATTTAATGTTCCTGCATTTAAGATCGGATCAGGGGAATGCAATAACTATCCCTTAATGGAGTATGTTGCAAAGTTTAAAAAACCAGTAATCCTAAGTACTGGGATGAATTCAATTGAATCCATAAGGCCAACTATCGAAATATTTAGAAATGCAAATATTCCTTTTGCAATTTTACATTGCACCAATATTTATCCAACACCTCCGGAATTGGTCAGATTAGGAGCGATGCATGTCTTAAGAGAAGAATTTCCAGATGCAGTAATTGGATTGTCTGATCATACTACTTCAAACAATACTTGCTTGGGAGCGGTTGCCTTAGGAGCATCAATTTTGGAGCGACACTTCACTGACTCCATGTCTAGAACTGGACCCGATATAGCTTGCTCCATGGATCCAAATGAATTGTCAGATCTGATTAAAGGTGCAAATGAAATCTTTAAGGCAAGAGGAGGGGAAAAGAGTGCAATCAAGGAAGAGGCAGGGACAATGGCTTTTGCATTTGCATCAGTGGTGGCAATTGAAGATATTTTTCCTGGTGAATACTTAACGGAGAAAAACATTTGGCTTAAAAGACCTTCTGGCGGAGATTTTTCTGTTCTAGATTACAAAAATATTATTGGTAAAAAGGTGAAAAATCCTATTATGAAAGGCTATCAATTAAAAAAGAAGGATTTGGATTTATCGTAGGTTAAATGAAGCAGAAAAAAATCCTTTTCTATTCTAATGTTCCCACTCCCTATCAAATTGATTTTCTGAGTGAATTAAGCATAAAGAATGACGTTCAAGCTTTTTTTTTATGGGAAAAAGTTGAAAATTTATCTTGGAATTCCTCAGGGGAAAAATTTGTTCGAGTTTTTAAATATGGCGCAACACAAAGGGAAAAAAGGGAAGTCCTAGAAGCAATTAAAGATTTTTCACCAGACTTTATAATAATTGGTGGTTATCGACTTCCATTAGTTCTTAGAATTCTAAAATATTGTAGAAAAAATAGGGTAAGATCTTCATTCTGGCTTGAAAAACCGTTACCTTCAAAATTCATCAAAGGATTTTTTAAAAAAATATACTGGATATTTTTTCTTCCCAGGGTAGATGTGGTTTTTGGTATTGGGAAAGAAGCAGTTATTTGTTACAAAAAATATTGTAAATTAATTTTCAATCTTCCTTATTCTATAAATATTGATAAATATCAATTTCAAAAAATCAATAATAAAACTAATCCAATACATTTTATTTTTGTTGGTCAACTAATTAAGAGAAAGGGCATAGTTGAGTTATTGAAAGCCTTTGCGAATATTCCAAATCACTTAGCCGTTTTGTCAATATTTGGAGAGGGGGAATTGCTTCAATTGGTTAATGACTACTCAATGAAATATTCTAATATTGAATACCACGGTTTCTTACAACCTGAAAAACTAACTGAAGTTTATTCTAAGAATGACGTTTTTATTCTGCCGTCTAAACATGATGGTTGGGCTGTTGTTGTTTGTGAGGCCATGGCATGTGGATTGCCAATAATTGGTTCTCAAAAAACTGGGGCAATAAATGAATTTATAATTGATGGTGAGAATGGATTTATATGTGCTGCAACTGAAGAGTCAATTACAAATTCAATATTGAAATATGTAAATTCTCCAGAGTTGATCCAAGCTCATGGGAAAATGAATAGGCATTCGATAGAGAGGTCCTTGGCCTCTTCTGTCAATGCTGCTAGTTTTGTTAATAAGTTTATATCGAATGTTGAAGATGAATAAGAACTCATTAACCTATCTATTCAACATTGAAAATGGGATACTCTTAAGTGCTTTGACTGGATTTTTTTTCTCCCTTACTCCTACTAAAGAAAATATATCTTCCTTTTTTTGGATTATTGGAATCAGCTTTTTAACTTTCTCTAAAAAACCCGTTTCTATTTTTCGTCGTCTCTACAGTTTAATTTATATTCCTTTGTTTACTCAGATTTGCATTGCGCTCTTTCAAATGATGAAAAAGTTTTTTACTCTTGAGGACTACGATATATATTCAAATTTTAACTTAAGATCTGCTGTTAGCATTGGTCCCAAAAATGCTTCAATTATTTGTGTGTTCTTGCTTTTGATCAAGATTGCTAAAATCGTGAAAGGAGAAAACAAGAAGATAGACAAGGTGTTTTATTTCTTAACTTTTGCTTGCTTTGTCTTGTTGAATTCATTGAACGGTTTTGTTTCATTCTTTTTGGCTTGCCTTTTTATGTTTTACTATTTTAAAAAGAATAGCGGGATTAAAAATTTAGAAAAAAGATTTTATATTTTTTTGAACTTAATTAAAATTAAGGTTTTGATCTTTGTATTCCTTTTCCCTTTCTCCGGAGGATTGGTTCGATTTTACTTCCTGAAAAATAGCATTGCGGAGTCTGTTGCTTCTACTCGTCAGCTTGAGACATCTTATGTAAATGAAAAGTCATTTCTTGACAAGTATTGTCAAGACAAAATTAGAGGGTGTGAAGTTGATGCATCTGTGTATTACCGTTTTAGCTGGTTTCAATTTGGATTTTCTTATATGCTTGAGAACCCAAGTGGAGTTGGAAATGTTGATCACCCATTAGCGGTTGCACTTGAAGCAAAATATGGAAAGAGTGAGGAAAAATTATTCAATGATTTTCATTCTGAAACTTTAAATCTTGGTGTGAAGTTTGGATTATTTACATTTATATTGATTTATATAGTTATTATTTTTTTAATCAAATTCTTATTAATGAAAAATGAATCCTTGAGTGATGGAGGTGATCTAACTTCTATTTGTGCTCTAATCGTTATTACGGAATGGATTTCCTTTGATACAATTGGATTTCAAGGTCTAATGTTTTCATTAATATTTGTTTTAATTATATTTTTTACACATGATTACTTGAGGTTTTCAGAATCGAAGAAATATAATTCATTTTTTTCTTTATGATGTGATCCCAGCTTAGGCTATTTTTTAATAATGAGACATTAACTTTTTGAATCTCTAAAAAGAATTCATTGCCAATCTTTAATTTATTAATCTTATCTACCCCCAGTCTTTTTAACAAATCTCGATGTGCTGGAATGTCTGAGATTATGCACTTCTCTGCAAGCAGTATTGCTTCTAGTAATGAATTGGGAGAATTTTCAACAGAAGAAGCAGATACAAAAAACTTTGTCTGCCTCAATATGGAATAAACTGCGAGTTGTGGAAGATTATCAATAAATTCAATGTCTAGCCCGTAACGATTAAATTTATTTTGACCTAAAGATGGACCGATTATTTTGAACTCAAGTTCACTATAGCTTGAATTCAAGACTTTAAATATTTCAATAACCTTATCTATTCTTTTATAATATTTCGTCCCTATGCTAATTGCATACTGGGCTTTTAAGCAAGGATCGGTATCCGACTCCATTAGGTATTCATCTATTCCATTTTCTAGACAATATTTTTCAGGGATAGTCGTGTCTGCCCAGCTGTCAATTGAAATTTTAATGGAAGATGGTGACTCGGCAGAGAAAATGTCAATCTTAGGCAAAGATCTTTTAATACGATGAGCAAGTAGTTTCATTTTTAATCTTTCGAAAGACGTTTTGCATGTAAGTTCAGTTTTTAGAGGAAGCAGATTTGATAAGTGAAACCAGTTAAGTTTAGCAAGTCTTCTATAAACAGGGAAGCCGTATGCAAAATAGACATCTATGGCATTGTGATTTTTTAATATACGATTCAAGTAATAATCATCGCAAAAGAAACGTGCAAATTTTGAAGGATTAACAGTATAAATAGTAACATTTGGGAACTGTAATTCTAAATATGCAATTCTTTTGTTTATTATAAATATGGACTTGTATTGCAAGTGATTTTCATTGTACCAGTTTAGATATGCCTTAAGGCGCTTGAAACCACCTCCTACATATGAAGAGGAGAAATTGAAAAGAATGGATACTTTTTCGTTAGCCTGCATTTTTGAATTCTTTTGCAGTGAGTAATATTTTTAATAGCAAATAATATTTTGGTACTTAGAAGCCGTTATATATCATAATAATCTCTATTTATATTAATTTGCGAACTTAAAAATAATAAGTATCTAATTTTCAGCTTCTTAAGCCTTTGTATTAAAAATTCAATAAGTATTCGTTCCAGTTGTGCACAGTGTCTATACAAGAGCGTTTAAGCCAATAGTTAAGATAAATAATGAATGTCAGGAAACCCATAGTTTAGTATAAAGAAACTGTAAAAAGATGAAGGAGCGTTGTGTTTAAAGGAAAAAGTATTTTGATTTCCGGAGGTACGGGGTCTTTTGGAAATGCCGTTTTAAAAAAATTCTTAGAATCGGATATTTTTGAGATAAGAATTTTTAGCAGGGATGAGAAGAAGCAAGATGAGATGCGCAGAAAGTATAATAATCCCAAAATTAAGTTTTACATTGGAGATGTTCGAGATTATTCAAGTGTGCTTAATGCAACTCGAGGTGTTGATTATATTTTTCACGCAGCAGCGCTTAAGCAAGTTCCTTCTTGTGAGTTTCATCCAATGGAAGCGGTAAAAACTAATATAATAGGTACGGATAATTTATTAGAGGCTGCTATACAGAATGGCGTTAAGCGTGTTGTTTGTCTTAGCACCGATAAAGCAGCATATCCTGTTAATGCGATGGGTATTTCAAAAGCAATGATGGAAAAAGTAATGGTAGCCAAGTCACGCAACCTGGATAGTTCAAAAACAATTATTTGCGGAACTCGCTATGGTAATGTCATGGCTTCTCGAGGCTCAGTTATTCCATTATTTGTAGAGCAAATTAAATCGAACTTGCCAATTACAATTACTGATCCAGAAATGACTCGTTTTATGATGACTCTCGATGATGCCGTTGGTCTTGTGCTTTATGCTTTTCGAAACGGAAATAACGGAGATCTATTTGTACAAAAGTCTCCATCTTCGACTGTGAAAACTTTGGCCAATGCAATTTTAGATATAATGAAAAAACCAAATCATGAAGTAAAAGTCATAGGAACTCGTCATGGTGAAAAACTTTACGAAACTCTATTGAGCCGAGAAGAAATGGCCTGCTCAGAAGATTTGGGACAATATTTTAGAGTTCCTCCAGACTTACGAGACCTAAATTATAGTAAATTTGTAGAAGTTGGAGAGGAGAAAATTACTCACTATGAAGACTATAACTCACATAATACTGAACGACTTGATCAAGAAAACTTAAAGCAATTGTTATTAAAGCTAGATTTCATAAAAACTGTAGTCGGTGGTGAAAATTTAGAGACTAAAGGTTAAGCATTGAAGTTATTAATAACGGGTGCTGATGGATTTATAGGCAAAAATTTAATTGCTCACTTGAGACAAAGAAAAGACATAGAAATTCTTAAATATACCAAAAATGATGACTTCAAAACATTAAGAGAAAAGTTAAAAGAATGTGACTTTATATTTCACCTTGCTGGCGTTAACCGTCCCCTGAATGAAGAAGAGTTTGATACTGGGAATGTTGACCTTACTCGCATAATTTCCCAAGAGCTTGAAACAAGTGATAAGAGCATTCCAATTGTTTTTACTTCCTCTATCCAAGCAGAACTCGATAATCCCTATGGGAGAAGCAAATTAAAAGCAGAAAATTTGCTAAATAGTCTTAATGGTCCAGTTTATATCTATCGCTTGCCAAATGTTTTCGGTAAATGGAGTAAACCTAATTATAATTCAGCAGTTGCAACATTTTGTCACAATATCATTAATGATTTGCCTGTCACAATCCATGACCCCAATTCCATTATCAACTTAGTTTATGTTGATGATGTCATTGTGAACTTTATCAAATTGATGGATAAGAAAGAGAGTCAGGCAGTTGAGCCTATATATAAAGTTACAGTAGGCGAATTGTACGAAAGTATTAAAGCATTTAAATCTAGTAGAATTTCTTTAGTTAGCGAAGAAGTAGGAACGGGCTTTTTACGTGCTCTCTACTCGACATATGTCTCATTCCTAAAACCGGAACTTTTTTCGTATCCACTAACGAAACATGAAGACCCCCGCGGTATGTTTGTTGAATTTTTAAAAACAAAAAACTCCGGTCAGTTCTCTTTTTTTACGGCAAAGAAAGGTGTCACTCGCGGCGGACACTATCATCATAGTAAAACTGAAAAGTTTCTAGTGGTTAAGGGAAGCGCCCTCTATAAATTTCTAAATATCGAAACTAAAGAAGAATATGAGATATCTTCTACGGGAGACAAACCGCTTGTCGTTGAGACGGTTCCAGGCTGGTCACATAATATAACAAATATTGGTGAAGAAGAAATGATTGTTATGTTGTGGGCCAATGAAGTTTTTGATCAAGAAAAACCTGATACTTTTTCACATAAGGTATGATCTATGAAAAAATTAAAAGTGATGACAGTGCTAGGTACTCGGCCTGAGATTATTAGATTGTCTAGAGTGATGGCTAAGCTTGATCATTATTGTGATCATATTACAGTTCATACCGGTCAAAATTATGACTACGAATTAAATGAAATTTTCTATAAAGATTTACAAGTGAGAATGCCTAATCATTTTTTAAATGCAGCAGGTGCTACAGCTTCGCAAACTATTGGTAAGATCATTATTGCTGTTGATAAAGTTTTTGAAGAAGAAAAACCAGATGCACTTTTAATTCTTGGAGATACAAATAGCTGTTTGGCTGCAATTCCAGCTAAACGTCGCAAAATCCCAATCTTTCATATGGAGGCGGGGAATAGATGTTTTGATCAAAGAGTTCCAGAAGAGACAAATCGCAAGATTGTCGACCATACTGCAGATATCAACCTAACTTATAGTTCAATTGCGAGAGAGTATTTGTTACGAGAGAATCTTCCTCCTGATCGAGTTATTAAGACGGGGAGTCCGATGTTCGAAGTTTTAAATTATTATAAAAAATCTATAGAAGCTTCAAATATATTAACTCGATTAAAACTCACTGAGAAAAAATATTTTATAGTGAGTGCTCATCGTGAGGAAAATGTTGATTCAGAATTAAACTTTTCGAAACTCATGGAGGCATTAAATGCAATAGCAGAGCAATTTAATGAGCCTGTTATTATTTCAACTCACCCTCGAACTCAAAAAATGATTGACACAAGAAATATAAAATTAAGAGGTAATATCTCTTTATTAAAACCTCTCGGATTTATGGATTATGTAAAATTACAGATGTGCGCACATGCCGTGCTTTCAGACAGTGGAACGATTTCAGAAGAGTCATCTGTGCTCAATTTTCCAGCTTTGAATATACGTGAAACACACGAAAGACCAGAAGCTATGGAAGAAGCTTCGGTGATGATGACAGGTCTTGGAACTGAAAGAATTATGCAATGCCTATCAATTCTTGACCAACAAGCAGCTCAAGGTGATCGTCTCTTTAGACAAGTCTCTGATTATTGTATGCCGAATGTTTCAGAAAAAGTGGTTCGTATCATTCTTAGTTACACGGATTATGCAAACAGAAATGTTTGGAGAAAATAAGAAAGTATGAAAATACTTGTTGTTACGCAATATTTTTGGCCTGAAGAGTTTAAGATAAATGACCTTTGCCTTGAATTAGTTTCTCGCGGACACGAGGTTACCGTTTATACAGGTCTTCCAAATTATCCAGAAGGGAAGTTCTTTAAAGGATATTCTTTTGTTGGTCCTTATAATGAATATCTTAATAAAGTAAAAGTTATTCGCGTGCCTTTAATACCTCGTGGTAAAAATAAAAATCTTAAATTGGCATTGAACTATCTATCTTTTTTTATTTCAGCTAGTCTTTTAGCCCCATTTCTTGTGCGTGGAAAATTCGATAAGATTTTTATTTTCGAACCTTCTCCCATTACGGTTGCCATTCCTGCCATATTTTTAAAATATTTGAAAAAAACACCAATTATACTTTGGGTGCAAGATTTGTGGCCAGATAGTTTGGTTGCAACCGGTGTTGTTAAGAATAATTTCTTACTAAAATGTGTTGAAGTTCTAGTAAGGTGGATTTACCAACGTTGTGAAAAAATTTTTATAACATCGAGAGGTTTTTTTCAAAATATAAGTGCCATGGGAGTTCCTCCACAAAAAATTATGTATTGGCCCCAGTGGGCTGAGTCTGTTTTTGGTAATTTAGAGAATCTAGAAAAATTTCATGACGAAAACATTCCACCTGATGGATTTAAGCTGATGTTTGCAGGGAATATTGGCTCATCTCAAGATATTAAAACATTAGTTGAAGCTGCTGTAATTTTAAAAAGTAAGAAAAATATAAAGTTTTTAATTTTAGGCGATGGCTTAATGAAAAAATGGGCCCAAGATGAAGTCCTGAAGAAAAATATTATTGATACGTTTATATTTTTAGGAAAAAAACCGGTCGAAATGATGCCCTATTATTTTTCTAAAGCAGATGTCATGATCGTGAGCCTAACAGATACAAAATTATTTTCTATTACAGTGCCTGCTAAGCTACAAGCTTATCTTGCTAGCGGGAAACCAATTTTGGGTTCATTGAATGGTGAGGGAGCGCATATTATCAATGATTGGAAAGCTGGAATTACATGTCAAGCTTCTAGTCCGCAATTTCTTGCTGAAAAAATTGTACAAATGTCCTTAATGAGTCCTTCAGAGTTAAATGATATGGGCCAAAATGCTAGAAGTTGTTATATTTCAGAGTTTGAACGTGGAAAACTAATCTCAATTTTAGAATCCGAATTTGAAAAATTAAATTATGAATAAAATTTTTATTACTGGAGCCAATGGATTTGTTGGTTCTCATTTAGTGAGAGAACTGCAGAAACGAAATTTAAATTTTGTAGCAGGGACTCGCGCTCTCTATGGCGATATTTGTAGTCAAACAAATTGGGATTCAATCTTAGACGGTTGTGATGTTGTGGTACATCTTGCTGCGCGTGTGCATATAATGCAGGATTCGAGTATCGATTCATTGAAGACTTTTCGGCAACACAATGTCGAAGCTTCATTAAATCTGGCCAAAACTGCAAAAAAAGTTGGAGTAAAAAAATTTATCTATCTAAGTTCTGTAAAAGTGAATGGAGAAGAAACCACTAAGAAACCGTTTTTTGCTAATGATTTACCTGCTCCGGAAGATGCCTATGGGATATCAAAAATGGAAGCGGAGATCGAACTTTTAAAGCTTCATGAAGCTGGTATTTTTGAAATTGTTATTATTCGTCCTCCTCTTGTTTACGGGCCTGGAGTCAAAGCTAATTTTCAAAGATTATTTAAAATAGTATCCAAGCAAGTCCCATTACCATTTGGATTAGTTAAAAATAAAAGAAGTCTGATTTCAGTATATAATTTAGTTGATTTAATAATTACAACAATTAGTCATTTAAACTCTGGAGGCAAGATTTTTTTGGCAAGCGATGACCGTGATTATAGTTTAGTAGATATACTAGAGTTAATGGCTAAGGTTCAGGTGAAAAGTCTAATTTTAATCCCAGTACCATTAAGTTTATTAAATTTTATTGCTCTGATTTTAGGACAAAAAGCATATGCCAATCGTTTACTGGGAGATCTTGTCGTTGATATCAGTGAAGCGAAATCTTTATTAAACTGGAAGCCGCCCTATTCGTTTGAAAATACATATTTATTAAATGGAAAAAACTATGATTAACCTTTCATTAATTGTTCCGTGCTTCAATGAAGAAAAGACTCTAGAGAATTGCATTAAGAGAATTCGAGAAGTTGAAAATAATGATTTAACCATTGAAATAGTTATCGTTGATGATTGTTCAACTGATAGCAGTTTAAAAGTGGCTCATTCTATAATTAAAAATGATCCTAAAGTTAAGTTAGTAGAGCATAAGGTGAATCAAGGTAAGGGCGCAGCCTTACGTTCAGGATTTCTCCATGCAAAAGGGGACTATGTAGGCATTCAGGATGCTGACGAAGAATACAACCCACAGCAATATCACGATCTCGTAAATGCTATGATTCAAAATAATGCTGATGTCGTTTTTGGATCTAGATATTTAAAGCCTGAAACTCGAAGAGTTCTATATTTTTGGCACACTTGGATGAACAAGATGCTGACTTTAATTACTAATATGTTTACCAATTTGGATATAACTGACATGGAGACCTGTTATAAACTTTTCAGAAGAGAAGTTATTCAAGAGATTGCGCCAAAGCTTAAGGAAAATAGATTTGGATTTGAGCCTGAAGTAACGTGTCTCGTTTCAAGAGGTCAATATAAAGTCTATGAATGTGCGATTTCCTATAATCCTCGTAGCTATGAAGAGGGAAAGAAAATAGGCTGGAAAGATGGAGTAAGAGCTCTTTATTGTATTTTGCACTATGGGGCTTCATTTGCTCCTTTACCAATGCAAATTATTCTTTACTTCGTTATTGGAGCAATCTCAGCCGTTGTAAATATTTTGGCTTTTCAATTATTTAGCCATAATGGATTTTTGACCTCACTTTCTATTGTTATTTCATTCATTCTTGCCGCATTAGTTAACTATTTTTTATGTATCTCAATTCTTTTTCAACATCGAGCAAGATGGAATACATTTGGTGAAGTCGCTTCATATCTTATTACTATTTTAGTTATGGGAGGAGTTGACTATGCAACCACTACGATTCTCATTTCTAAGGGGCTAACAGCATTTGTTGCAAAATCCGTAGCAGTATTACTTGGTTTTGTTGGTAATTTTATTTTTCGAAGATTTTTTGTTTTTTAGACTATTTAGGACTAACTATGGTTTCAGTACTTTTTTCAATGGTGCTATTGCTTTTTATCTTTAAAGGGCAAGGTAGGCTTTTTTTAAAATTTACCAAAAGTAAAACGATTACTAATCCTTTTCTTGATGTTTTTCTAGGTATTTTCTTTTCGAGTATTTTAGGAATGCTTTGCTCTCTCTTTATGCCTTTAAATAACTTTGTTTTTGTTTTTTTTATAGCAATTGGTTTTTTTGGAAATATTTTTGATATAGGGAAAATAAATTATAAAGATTTTGATATTTCTTTTTCACTATTTTTCTTTATCGGAATTTCTCTAGTGTCACTCATCTTGGGATACGACCATTATCCATACAATACAGATACTGATTTTTACCACGCTAATGCAGTGAAATGGCTAAGTGAATATGGAACCGTGATAGGTCTCGCAAATTTGAATCAACGTTTAGGAGTAAACACTTCTTGGCATATATTGGGCGGAATACTCGATCATTATTTTTGGAAGGATAGAACTACTTGGATTTTACCTGCTCTTTCGTATACGGCTTCTTTAGGTTTTTTTACATACGAATTTTTTTTCGGGAAAGCTATTTGGAAAAAGTGTTTTAGTTTACTTATACTTGGATGGACTTTTTGCAATATCTTAACTTGGGGATTTCCAAGTTTACATTATGATTTTCTACCTCTGGTTTACAATGCCATTGTTGTTTATTTAGTACTGATTTTTTACTCTGAAAAAAGTGAAAAACCTCTTTCATTCTTTTTGATGTCATTTATTTTTTCAACTGCTTCATTTGTGCTTAAGCCGATGGGAGCCATGTCTATTCTTTTTGTTTTTTATTTTATCATTTTTGAATTGAACAAAATGAAAGTTTTAAACTTAAAGAATTTATTAATTATATGCTCAATACCAATACTTTCCTTTGTTGTTTGGTTATCTCGAAATATTTTAATATCTGGGTGGCCTTTTTATCCGTCACCATATTTTCCATTAGATTTAGATTGGACAGCTCCTTTTGAATTAGCAAATAATACAATTTTAGACGTTGTAAATTGGGCAAGGCGACCTTTACCAGATTATCCAGAAGCTAGTAAGCATGATTTTTTATTTTGGTTTATCCCTTGGGTTAAAATTAACTTTGTTTCTATTCGATTTTGGATAGTTGGAATTATTCCATTCTTATTTGGAAGTTTATTTTGGGCGCTACATTTTTTTAGAACAAAATTTACTAGTGGATTATTTTTCTTTTTATGGTCAATAGCATCGTTTATGTTCTGGTTTATTTTGGCTCCTGACATACGTTTTGGTGACGGATTTTTTATTGTATACATGGCAACTGCCTTATCTTTCGCCTTACCTAACTTTTTGATTTTTTTATCTGAAAAAAAAGTAACTGTATTGTTTTATGGAATTTACTTTTTGTTTACAAGTTCCATTTTTTTTACACTTTACACAGGCAAAAGAGGACCTGTTAATTTTTTACGAATAGGAAAACATGAATCAGGTCCAATCGAATTGACTCCAATATACGAGGATGGGAGAAAGGTTTTAGAACTTTGGACCCCTGTGAGTATTCAAAATTGCAATGATTCGAAAAAACGCCATATTTGTCCAGGAGACAAAGAATTATACAAAGAATTTGCTCTGTGTAGTAATTCTCCCCTGCCTTGCACTGGATACTTTACGGATAAATTAAGACTTAGAGTGGAAGGTGATATGTCTAAGGGTTTTAGAATAATAAAAAATCAGTAAGCATTTTTGCCAGTAAAGCCCTTGAAGATTGTCAAATAGATGATTTTGAAGTCGAGAAAGAGCGACCAGTTTTGAACGTAATAAAGATCATATTCAATTCGCTTTTCCATTTTTTCAATTGTATCGGTTTCACCTCTTAGCCCATTGACTTGAGCCCAACCGGTAATGCCTGGTTTGACTTTATGTCTTTGCATGTAATTATCGACTTTGTCTTTGAAGTCTTCATTCATCGAAATGGCATGGGGGCGGGGACCGACGATGGACATGCGACCTTGGAGAACATTAAAAAACTGGGGAAATTCGTCGATACTTGTTCTTCGGATAAACTTTCCTATGGGCGTGACTCTCTGATCATTTTGTGTGGCCTGTTTAAATTGATCTTCCTTTTCAAAATACATACTGCGAAACTTATAGATCTTAATCGTTTTACCATTCCATCCATGACGATACTGCTTGTAAAGAATAGGACCTTTTGAAGTGAGCTTGATAAGAATGGCGACAACGAGAACAATAGGAGTTATGAGAGTAATGATAATAAGCGATAGCACAATATCTTCAATTCTTTTGATAACATGACTTATCGAACTCATGGGAGTTCCATTGATTTCAATTATAGGAATATTTGCAATTTCAGTTATGGAATGGTTAAGCAGTCTAAAATTAAAAATATCTGGAATATAACGAATAATTGAAGTTTTATGACGAGTGAGATGCAAAATTTCGAGAACTCTCTTCTCTGCCCTTAAGGGGAGGGCAATCCAAAGCTCATGACATTCTTCGATTAAATCCATCAGATTTTCAGCAGGCTTAACTGGAACTTGATCAATAAATTCTCCAATAAGCTTAGGGTCATCATCAACAAAAGCGAAAATATCAAATCCGACTTCGTTATTTTCGAGAAGATTTTTACTAATCTTTCGACCAACAACTCCAGCACCAAAGACTAAAATCTTTTTGCGATTGATTCCTTTAATCCTTAACTTTTCTAATATTCTATCAATGATAAAGCGATAGATTACGAGGTAAAAATACCCTGTAATCCCCCATGAAAAAAACCATATTCTTGAGAAGGCAGCTGAATTTTTCATGGCAAATGTAATGAGGACAAGAATAAATAGCACGGTGAGCCAAGCGTAGCCCACCGAAGAGTTGCGCTGCCATTTGTTTTTTCCTCGCCAAGAAGTATAGAGTCCGAAATAGGGGAAGATGGTGAGAATCAAAAGAGTATTGATGATCATGATCGTTGCATATTCTTTTGGAATTTCAAATTCTTGAAGATAAATACAGTAAATCAGAAGACCCAAACAACTTAGGCCTATACTGTCCAGTGCCTGTGAAATAAGGCTCAGGTTGTCAGTAATTCCAATGTGTTTTTTCTGATTAAGCATGATAAATTTTACTTTAAAATGATGCAACTTGGAAATAATTAATGAAAATCATGTACGTTGACCTCGAGTTTGATTACGGATTGGAGTCGAGAGGAATTAATACAATTGGTCAAATGGGGTTTAAAAGAAGTTTTGAAGAACTGGGCCACACCGTTACTCCTTTCTATTACGACAAATACCTTGCTGGAAATCTCGAACAACTGCAAATAGATATTAAAAATTTTGCCGATGAAGTTAAGCCTGATTTAGTTTTTTTCATCTTGTTTAGAGATCAATTTTCAAAAGAAACGCTTCAGTATTTAAAATCAAAATATAAAACGATTAATTTTTTTGGTGATGATAGCTGGCGTTTTGATAATTTCACCGTTCACTATGCCCCTTTATTTACCTACTGTATGACTTCAGACAAGTTCTCCATTCCTAAATATCATGCGATTGGTGTTCTTGATGTTATTTCTTCACAATGGGCAGCCATTGATGATGATAGAGATATAAAACCTTTGCCTTATAAGTATGATGTTTCTTTTATTGGCGGTTACAATCCTTATCGCGCCTGGTTCGTGAAGCAACTTGGGAAAAAAGGTGTTAAGGTTCATTGTTTTGGTAATGGATGGCCGAATGGACCTTTAAGTAACGATGAAATGGTCAAGCTTTTTGCAAGTTCAAAAATTAATCTAAATTTATCCAATAGTTCAAGTTTGGATATAAGATATCTTCTCGCTCATCCCAAGAATTTTGCTCATACTTTGCATACCAAGAAAAATGCAAGCCAAATTAAAGCAAGAAATTTTGAAATTAATTATTATGCTGGATTTCAACTGGCAGACTATGTAGCAAGTCTTGAGGACTATTATGAAATCGGCAAAGAAATTGCTTGTTATGCTTCACCAGATGAAGCTCAACTTCTTTGTAAGTATTATTTAAATAATGAACAAGAACGAGAAGCGATTCGTGATCGGGGTATGATTAAGGCCAGAGCTCAATACACATATCGATACCAGTTACATAAGGTATTGGAAAAAATTAAATGAGAAAGATTTCATTTGTTGTTGGAAAAGATTATCAAGCAAATAAAATTTTTGATTTAACAAATATGAGCCTCAATCGAGATAATTGCTTGAAACCTTTTTTTCTTTTGAAAGAAGAATTTAAAAAAAAGGGATATGACTTAATCACTTCGGATCTTTTATCAACCGATGACGCTGATCTTGTCCTATACAATGAAATGCCCAAACCTTTTCCTTCTCAAATCGTTAAAGAAAAATCTTATTTAATGCTTTTTGAGACAGAGCTGATCCGTCCCGACAACTGGTTGTTGCCTCAACATCAAAAGTTTAAAAAGATTTTCACATGGCATGACAAGTTCGTTGATGAAAAGACATATTTTAAATTTAATTTTCCCAATGATATTCAAACAACGCCACCCGGCAAGTTTCTTCGAAATAAGCTTTTAACTTCGATCTCTGGCAATAAAACGAGCCATCATCCCCTTGAGCTTTATTCTAAAAGACTTGAAACTATAAAATGGCTTGAAAAATTTCATCCTGAGAGTTTTGATTATTTCGGAATGGGTTGGAATTATCGCTTTGATCTATGGTGGCAAAAAGTTTTTCGAAAATTAAGAGTGCTAAAATTTTTCCCAGTGAATAGATCTATTTCCTACAAAGGAATAGTCAACGAAAAGTTGACTGTACTTAGAAACTATAAATTTGCACTATGCTATGAAAATGGAAGAGATATTGATGGTTATATCACAGAGAAAATTTGGGACTGCTTTTTTGCAGGCACTATTCCTATCTATTGGGGGGCGGGAAATATAAGTAAATACATTCCGGAGAATTGTTATATTGATAGAACCAAGTTTAAAAATCATGAGGAGCTCTATCAGTATTTAATCTTAATGACGGATCAAGAAATTTTTGAATATCAAACTCGTATAGAGGACTTTTTAAAAAGTGGCAGAGCCAACCCTTTTTCCAATGAATTTTTTGCAAGTACAATCGTTAACGGATTGATTCATGAATAAACATCTTGCCATCATATCAACGGGCCGATTTTTACAGATGGTGATTATGTTTCTGACCTATAGGGTTTTAAGCACGGTTCTCTCCGTCTCAGATATGGGAGTTTATTATTTTCTTCTCTCGATTGCAGGAGCCTTTGGGCTTATTTTTGCAAATCCTATTGGGATGTATGCAAATCGCATGCTTCACTCCTGGAGAGATCATGGGACACTTATTAAAAATTTCAAAACAATTATATTGGTATTTTTAATAGGTAGCTTGTTGACGATTCCCTTTCTGTACATTTTTAAAAGCAAGATTTCATTGGAATCTGGACAATGGCTTCTTGTCGTTATGACATTAGTTCTTTATGTCTTTTCCACTTCAATTAATGGAACTCTTGTTCCGAGTTTGAACTTATTGGGATTCACCAATCAATTTGTTTTATGGACTTTAATGACGAATCTCGTTGGATTGATCATTTCTTATCTAATGGTAAAGCTGATCAATCCTCAGCCTTTGTACTGGCTAATTGGACAAGGAATTTCTTTCATCTTTTTTGGAGTTTTATCTTACTTTATTTTATCATTCAAATTTTCTCATGAAATTACAGTGAAACTTAAAGACATTGGTGCTCGGATAAAGAAAGTGGTTTATTTCGGATTGCCCATCGCTGTAACAAATATTGCAGTTTGGGGACTAGCACAATCTTTCCGTTTTTTTTACAAAGAGAATATTGATCCCATTATTTTAGGTGAACTCACATTTGGTCTAGGGTTGGCAACCTCATTATGTGTGGCCGTCGAATATTTGTTTCAACAGCTTTATTTTCCTTCTTTCTATTCACATATCAATAAACCAAATGAAGATAAAGAGGACGCTTGGAATTTACTACTCAATCGTTTAATGCCCTCTTATATTTATCTCCTTTTTTTTCTTATTGGGCTTGCTCCGTTTGTCTTGAGAGTTTTGGCCGACACAAAATTCAAGAATTCGAGTCAGTTCTTAGCCTTGGGGGCTTTTGTTGAAATTGTTCGAATGGTTGGCAATATTTTTACCATGGCGACTCAATCAGAATTAAAGACTCACAAAGCGATGGGACCTTATCTCCTTGGAGGTTCGATCACAATCATTAGTATCTTGTTTATTTCTCATCATCCAGAGTTCGTGAGTTATACTCCTTATTGCTTGATGTGTGGTTATTTAGGCGCACTTATTTATCTTTATATTAATGTTTCTCATTTAATTAAAGTGAAAATACCTCTGGTTGGACTTTTAAAAAACTTCATGGTGAGCACTCTCTTTTTGACGGCGATGGCCTTTAATACATTGAGTTCAAGTTTTTTCTATTCTGTACTGATCTGCTTATTCTATGGTCTCTTTTTTCTCTATTTGCTTTATCATTCCTATCAAAATCAAATGTTAAGAGAGGTCGTAGACGCATGATAAAAAACATTTGCGTATGCATTCCCGTTTACAATGCCGAATCGACCATTTCAGAGACTCTGAAATCATTGGTCGAGCAAGATTATGAAATCAAGAAAATTAAAATATTTGATAACCAGTCGACAGATAAAACGACTCAGATCATCCAGCAGTTTAAGCTTAAATACCCAATAATTGAGCTCATTGTAAATGAGGTCAATGTTGGCGGTGAAGGGAATTTTACTAAATGCCTCGAAGCCAGCGAAGGTGACTATACTTTGATTGCTCATTCGGATGATGTATATGAAAAGGAGTTTATTTCGACTTCTGTCAAAGCTCTTGAAGCCCATCCTGAGAGTGTCGCGACATTTTGTCGCGCAAGTGAAATAGACTCTCAAGGATCAACTATTGGATTACGATATTTTCCTCAGGAACTTGACCTTGCTGAAGTCACCAGCATCAACCAATCAGTTTTCATGAAACTTGTTTTTCAATATGCTAATTTCATCACCTGTCCATCTGTTGTGGCCAGATCTTCGATTTATCGAGATCAAATAAAAGTTTGGAAAGGGGGAGAGTTTAAAACTTCAGCCGATCTCGACGTGTGGCTGAGGTTGTCTCAACGAGGTTCTCTGCTTGCCATTAAAAAACCACTGATTCGTTATCGAGTCGCCGATGCAAGCTATAGCTATCGAATTGCAAAAAAGAGAATCACAAAACACGATATTTTTTTAGTTCTCGAAAAATATAAAACGCCAGAACTGGAAGAGTGTTATCAATTTCTTATGATGAAAGATCAGGCCATGCGCTCTATTAATATCATGAGGAATTTTCTTTTTTCAGAAAAATTTCCCAACGAAATAAAAATTTCTTACTCTCTTGCCATGAGGAAAATGTTTGATTCCTTTTGGCATTTTAAAGTCGCTTCGGCCATTATTTTGACAGGATTGCTTATCTCTGTGTTGAATTTATTGGGGTGGAAACGCGATGTCTAAGGTAATCGTTCAAATATTAAGAGCTCCTGCCGGTGGCATTCGTAAACATGTTTATGATATTTTGGAGCATCTTTCTCATCAAAATGATGTGACTCAAATTTTTATAACTAACATACATGATACCGATAGTCCTGTTCCGGTGTATTCCAATTTAAAAGTGTTTGATCTTCCTATCGTTGATCAACCGGGTTTCTCTGATTTTAAGAATCTCTTTCGCATCTTTAACATTTTAAAAAATGAAAATGTAACTGTGATTCATGGACATGGTGCCAAAGGGGGAATTTATTGTCGCTTGATTTCATCTCTTTTGAGCGCAAAATCAATTTATACTCCCCATGGAGGGAGTCTTCATCGCGTATATGGTGCTCTTAAAAATAGATTGTATTCATTAATTGAGTTTTTATTGATACCATTTACAGACCTCTTTATTTTCGAATCTCATTATTCATATGAAACCTTTTGTTCGAATGTTTGTAAAATCAATGATAGCTTTTTAATTAATTATAATGGTGTAGATATTCCTCCTTTTCAAGCAACACATCACTATCAAAAAGGGCAACCATTAAAGCTTGCGAGTTTTGGGCTCTTGAGACATTTGAAAGGCCACGATATTATCATCGAAGCTTGTGCCATGTTGAAAATGAATGGGATCCCTTTTGAGTATTCAATCTATGGTTCTGGGGAGCAATTGGATTTTCTTTCAAGTTTAATTACGGAAGAACAATTGCAAAATCATATTTTTTTTAAAAATTATAGTGAATCTGTTGAAAGGGAAATGCTTAAATTTGATTTCATTGTTCACCCTTCTCGCTTTGAATCCTTTGGCTATGTGCCCGTTGAGGCCATGTCGGTAAAAGTTCCGGTGATTACTTCCTTTGAAGGTGGACTTAAAGAAGTTGTCGATGAGACCTGCGGCTTTATCGCAAAAGATAATAAGGCTTCAACTTATTTTGAAATTCTCAAAAACCTCTATAATAACTCTGCATCTCTTGAACCGATGATAGAGAGTGCGTATCTCAAGGTGAAGACCAAGTTCTCAAAGAGTGTCATGACAAAAAAATTGGAAAAAATTTATCTTCAGTGATGTACATCTGCTCGTTTTAAAACTTGGATAACTGTTCTTGCGAGAATTTTCATATCGAAGATAAATGATCTTTTGTCTAGATACTCTTTATCCAGTTTCACTTTATCGGGAATAGACAACTCATCCCTTCCGTTAATTTGAGCCCAGCCTGTAATGCCAGGAGTGAGTGTATGGATATTCAATAGGGTTCTTTGCTCAATTAAATCATCTTGATTATAGAGTGCTGGGCGAGGTCCAACAAAATTCATATCTCCTTTTATGATCGCTAGTATTTGTGGAATTTCGTCCAAACTAGACTTCCTCAGGAATGGGCCAATCGGCGTGAGGTAATTTTGGTTGTCAGAGAGGAGATGTGTGGCCAATTGAGGAGTATTTATTTTCATGGACCTAAATTTAGGCATGAGAAAGGGTTGATTGTTTTTCCCAATGCGCTTTGACCAATGAAGAGCGGGGCCATTGCTGGTTAATTTGACCAAGAGAGTGATGATGATCCCTGGAATTAGTAAAATGGCACCTAAGATCAAGCACATAACAATATTGAAGATGCGGGTGGTCATAGTATTCTCTCATGACATCGTAAAAGGGAGATTATAGGATACACTTTTGCAGAATACTAAAATCTATTCAAGAGGAAAAATGGCCAATCTCTTTTCCAGCTTTCGAAACCCACGCGTCATAATCGCTTTTGCCTACGACATGTTGGTATCAATTTTTTCTTTCTGGGGTGCTCTCTATTTAAGATTTGATTCCTTAAGCATTCCGCATATTAGCGATCTCAACTTTAATCGTTTCTTTTTTGTTTCTATGTTTATCCATGCAGCGAGCTTTGTTTTGAATGGCCTGTACAAAGGTGTTTGGCGCTTTAGTAGTATGCATGACTTAATTCGCGTCATGAAAGCATCGGGAATGGCAATCTTCGTTTCACTTATTGTCTGCTTCTTTATGACAAGACTTGAAGGAGTTCCACGATCGATGTTCTTAATTGAGTTCTTGCTGCTGGTTATAGGTCTCGGTGGCGGGCGCTTTGTTTATCGTTTTTTAAAAGACCAAACAGCTCTTCAATCCGTTCTTGGTGGTGCTGATGTTGATATTAAGCGCGTCTTGATTGTTGGAGCCGGGAGAGCTGGAGAAAAGTTGGTCAGAGATATTAATGCGACCCCTGAATTAAAATTAAAGGTTGTGGGTTTTGTTGATGATGATAAATTTAAGAAGAATGCTCTAATCCACAATATAAGAATTTATGGTAGCATCGAGCTCATTCCTGAATTGGCAGAAAAACTCGATGTGGATAAAATTTTTATCGCCATTCCTTCGGCGAACAGTGACTCAGTTAAAAAGATTGTTGAATATTGCAAAGAGACTAAGGCAGAGCTAAAAATACTTCCGAAGATGGATCATCTCTTATCTTCTAATGTTGAAATTTCTCTTTTGCGAAATCTCAACATTGAAGATCTTTTAGGGCGGGAGCAAGTTCAACTCGATACTGATCCTTTAAATGAAATGTTAAATAATAAAATTGTCATGGTCACAGGTGCTGGCGGTTCTATTGGGAGTGAGCTCTGTATTCAAATCGCGAAATTTTCTCCCCGAATGATTGTTCTCGTCGATTATTGTGAGCTCTTTATGTATGAGCTTGAAATGAAATTTAAGGCAGCATATCCGGAGGTTTCTTTTTTCCCTAAAATTTTAGACGTGAGAAATAAGGAAAAAGTTGAGGCGGCATTTAGTGAATTTAAACCGCAAATCGTATTCCATGCAGCAGCTTATAAACATGTTCCTATGATGGAATATAATCCTTCTGAAGCGATTGAGACTAATGTTTTAGGAACTAAGATTGTTGCAGAAGCTTCACTTCACCATAAAGTGAAGAAATTTGTCATGATCTCGTCAGATAAGGCCGTTAATCCAACCAATGTGATGGGAGCAAGTAAACGAATCGCGGAAATGGTTGTGACTGATCTTTCTCAGCAAAGTGAACAGACACAATTTATTTCAGTACGTTTTGGCAATGTATTGGGGAGCAATGGCAGTGTAGTTCCGCTTTTTAGAAAACAAATTGAAGAGCGAAAAGATATTACAGTTACTCACCCTGATATTATTCGTTACTTTATGTCGATTCCTGAAGCTTGTCAGTTAGTGTTACAAGCTGGATCAATGGGCAAAGGGGGAGAGATATTTGTTTTAGATATGGGGGAACCGGTTAAAATTGTAGACCTCGCTCGAGAGATGATTAAGCTTGCAGGTTTAGTAATCGATCGAGATATCAAAATTATCTACTCGGGGCTCAGACCTGGAGAAAAGCTTTTTGAAGAGCTCTTTAGCAACAAAGAGGATTATGAGTTTACTCATCATGGAAAAATTCGAAAGGCACAGTTCCGTCCCCTACTGGATTCATTTCATTCGAATTTAAACAGGATTCTATCTCTTGAGTCAGCGAGTCCTGATTCAGTCGTTTATATGATCAAAGAATTGGTGCCAGAGTTTACTCATTTCAGACTAGCACAAGAGTCACATCAGCAAATTTAAGAGTATTGTTTTCCACCAATTAAAAAAATAATAAAATTGATAGTGAATATCGACCAATAAAGAGTTGAGTGTATAATTAATTTATTTTTTAAAAAGCGATGGTACTTTTCTTTTGTTTTATATCCGATTCCAGTTGCCCCCAAAGCGATTATAAGAAAGTAGGCAGGAAAAATATAACGACTGGCTTTTCTTGAAAAAAATCCAAAAAAGATTAAGTAGGATGCGATGATTGCTAAGTTTGAATAGATGAATGATTTTTGTTCTGGTGAGAATTTTTTCTCTTTTAATAATTTAAAAATAAAATAGAGTCCGAAGCACCAAGGCAAAGAGTAAGATAGAGAGCGAGAGAGGTAGTAAGGTAGTGAAGAAAAGATGACAGACTTCTCGGGATTTCTCCCAAGGACTTGTATCTGAACATAGCCTTCCCAGAATGATGTTCCTGTAAGATTTTTAAACCAAACTTCATAAAGTCCAGCCGTTGCTAATAGACAGAGAAAGAGAACAAAGAAAATTATAAATTCTTTTTTCTTATCTGCTTGTGATTTCATACTCTGGAGTGCCCAGAATGGAAGGTGAATCAATCCTGCAAATCCTTTAACTAAAAATGTCCACAAATTGGAAAAATAAAAGAGCATCGAGTATCTATTTATTTGCGTAAACTGGGCCTTGCCTATCATTGCGAGGACAAGTCCAAAAAGAAGAGGAAGCTCTTGGTTGGCGCGAAAGACATAATTAAAACTGATGAGACTCAAATGAGAAGAAACGAGTACTAGCAAGGCAGCTTCTTTTGAAAAATACAATTGAAAGAGATAGTAGAAGAAAAGTGGAATCAGAAAGCGATAAAGCTGATTAATGACGTAATGGGAATACTTTGGATTCCAACCTAATTTTGCCATAATAACGGAAGGTATAAATTGGCCGACTAAGTGGTCTCTGACATAGGGATTGGATTCATCGGTGTAAGCTGACATATGTCGCCATTCAAGCGCTGCGAGATGAGAGAGAGGTTTTTCGGAAAGCTGCTCAACGAATATAGTGTATAAACGACTGTCATTTTCTCTCGATTCAAAATGGAATTCGGAGAAGAGAAAAGGAAGTCCAAAGAAAATGATAACTAAGGAGAGATAAATGCTTTTCATAATTTTGAGATTAGCAAAGATGACACGCAATGACGATCCAAAAGTATTTTTCTTGAACAATTTGACACCTAGTTCTATTCTCTATTAATTATGAAAAGTATCACTTTAGTCGTTCCTTGTTACAACGAAGAAAAGCGCCTCAATTTGGATGCTTTTACATCTTATGCTTCTCAAAATACACATGTTCAAATTTTGTTCGTAGATGACGGATCAATTGATCATACATGGCAAATGATTGAGAAATGCTCCAATGAGAATTCTCAAATTCATGCTTTGAAAATGCCAAAAAATAGTGGAAAAGCGGAAGCCGTTAGAAGTGGAATGTTGAAATCTCTGGAAAATAATTCTGATTATATTGGCTTTTGGGATGCGGATTTAGCAACACCATTAGATCAATTAGAGCTTTTTCAAAGTTATATGGACAGACAGGCCCAAGTTATTATGGGTTCTCGAATTAATCTTTTAGGCCGTCATATTGAGCGAACTCATTTAAGACATTATCTTGGAAGACTTTTTGCCACATTTGCTTCTATCGTTTTAAACCTCGGGGTTTATGACACTCAATGTGGAGCTAAACTTTTTAGAAAAGATATTGTTGAGTCAGCTTTTTCAGAAAAATTTCAAAGCTATTGGATTTTTGATGTTGAGATATTGGCGCGACTGCGGTTTTTAAACAAATTAAATGTTGCACAAGTTTTCGAAGTCCCTCTAAATATTTGGAGAGATGTCGGTGGGTCTAAAGTTCGCCCTTTCGATTTTATTAAAGCGCCATTGGAGCTTATGGCCATTTATGTAAAGTATAAAAAAAATGGATCTTAAAGAAATTAATAATATGGATCTCTATCGCGAAAAAGAGCATTGGTGGATTAAAACCAGATTCTTGTATCTCGATAAGGCCATTTCTAAAATAGGTGACCGTCCTTTTTCGTTATTAGAAATTGGTAGTGGAACTGGTCAAAATCTCTCTTACTTAAGTAATGATTCTAAATTTAGAGATCAATTGCAAGTAGCCATTGGCGTCGATATTTCTCTTCCTGATGGTTTTGGTCGTAACGATTTGTCTTCAAAAGTTTCCATGACAAAAGAAATGCCTGATAAGACTAAATTATTTGATGTCCTGGTTGTGATGGATGTTATTGAGCATGTTGATCATCCAAAAGAACTTCTTAAGCAATGGCTTCAGTCTTTAAAGCCCAATGGAATTTTGCTGGTGACAGTTCCTGCCTTTCAATCCCTTTGGTCCAATCATGATGTTCTCCTTGGTCATCGAAGAAGATATACTCGACACTCTCTCGAGGTCGAGCTCGAGGGGTTACCGATTGTTAAGTTGTACAACCGCTATGCTTTCTCATTTGTCTTCCCATTGGTTTGGTTGGCGAGAAAAGTGATTAAGAAGCAATCAAATGAGACAGATCTAAAACTTCCTCCATCTTTGGTGAATGGGATTTTATACTTTTTAGGAAAAGTTGAGCGAATGCTTGGCGGAGACTTTTTATTAGGAACTAGTGTCGTTGGAATTTTTAGGAAAATATGAAAATCAAAAAAATTATCATCTATTCATTAATCCTTCATATTGTTGCTGCCTTTTTTAGTTCTGGTTTTCATAAATTCGACGAGCATTTTCAAATTATTGAGTTTTTGAATTACAAGCTTGGTGGAATTGCAGGCAATGAACTTGCTTGGGAATTTCGCGAGCACATTCGACCTTGGTTTCAAGTTTTTACCTATTGGGTGACGATTCAGCCTTTTAAGTTACTTGGGGTAGAAAATCCTTTTTTCTTGGCTTTCTTTTTGAGGCTGATCTCCTCATTGTTTGGATGGTATTCAACTAATCAGCTATGGCCCTTGATTGATCGTTGGTTTAAGTCTGATAAAAATAAAATCTGGGCCTTTGCTCTTATGCACTTTTGTTGGTTTGCACCTTATATTTTGACTCGCGCCAGTGCTGAAAGTTTCAGCATTTCCTTCTTTGCTTTAGGTCTTTCATGGTTGCTGACGAAGCAGTCTTCACTGTGGATGATCCTCTCTGGCTTGGCCTTTGGGCTAGCTTACCAGTCCCGCTTTCATTCTGCTCTTCCTGTGGCTTGTGTTTGGATTGGCTTGCTGGTAACCAAACAACTTGAAGTGAAAAAACTGGTTTTATGTGCCATTGGTGTGTTGATTGGATTTGGCTCAGGATTTTTATTCGATTATTGGGGATATGGCATTTGGAGTTTTAGTTTGTGGCATTTTTATCGCACAAACTTTCTCGAAGGTATTATGGCCCATGTTCAACATTACCCTTGGTATTATTATTTACGTTGGTCTTTTCTCCGTGGCATTGTGCCTGTTTCACTTCCGCTTATTATCGCGAGTCTGTGGTTTTGGATTAAGAAACCCAAGCATGTCTTAACATGGGCAACTCTTCCTTTATTTATTTTTCATTCGATGGTTGGACACAAAGAACTGCGCTACGTTTTTCCTGTCATTATATTTAGTCCACTGATGTTGATGATGATGATCGAAGCTTATCAAGAAAAAGTTGATCAATGGCTTACTCGTAAATGGGTGAGAGGATTAACTAAAACAATCATTAGTATCAATATCATCGTCCTTCTTTTCGTTAGCTTTAAACCGGCCAATGTTTCCGTGCCTTTTTATCAGTACGTTTGGGGATCAAAGATTACTAAGATGTATGTGCGAGATGAAGATCCTTTTTCGATGCTTGGGCTTCCGATAAAATTTTATCGTCCCAAAAATTTAGAAACGATTATCTTTCGTGATTTTTCAGAAATCCCGATTGGAGTGATGGCCTCAGACCGTTATATTTTTGTTCGCAGTGGTGAAGATATGATCAATCTGGCCAGTGATCAAAATTGCGAGCTGCTTTATAGTACTTACCCGAGGTGGCTTTTGAAGTTTAACTATAGCAATTGGATTAGTCGCTCGCGCGTTTGGTCACTCTTTAATTGCCAAATGTAATGTTCACTCCTTTCTCACTTATTTTATTTCAATAGTTTAAGTAATCTGTTGTCTGGCTTAGGCTTGTAGTTAAGTCTTCGAAATTAATCGAGGAGGATGAAATGCTCAATGCTTTACGCTATACTAGGGTTTTAGAGAATGCCGGCTTCACTGAGGAGCAGGCAAAGGCTGCGGTCGACTGCTGGATGGAGTTTATGAGTGCTGAATTTGCCACTAAAGGCGATTTAAAAGAATTAGAATATACGACGAGATCTGCCTTAAAAGATCTTGAATACAATGTGAATAAACGTCTTGATCAAGTAGACATTAAACTTGAACAGATAGACCAAAAATTTGATCAAATTGACCAGAAGTTAGAAAAACATGAATTAAAACTGACGATCAAGCTTGGTGTGATTATGTTATCCGGCATCACAGTCGTTCAGTTTTTGCCGGCCATTTTAAATCTGATACGCTAGCTTATAAAATCGGCGGCATATGGCAGCTGTGCTCGTGCCCGCCCATCTTCTCACTTAATTCTTTGTTGGGTGTTTTAGTCGTGAGCTTAATCAGCTTGCGCATGATTTGAGTTCCACGCTTCCAAACAAGTTCGACTTCATCTCCGGCGCGATAATACTTAAGTGCGAAAACCAGATCGTAGATATTTTTGATTTCAACATCACCAACTTGAATAACGATGTCGCCATCGATGATGCCAGCGGCTTCAGCCGGGGAGCCGACAGAAGCGCGAGTGCAAGTCACACCGATCACATCATCAGGTTGGCCAAACATGGGAACGCAGCCTAAGTGTGCGCCGTAGCCGCGATTGCGACCTGGATCTTCTCCTTGGAGAGAACCAGGATCAAAAGTAATGACGGCATCATTGGCCACAACTGTTGTTAACCCAACGGCGTGATCAAAGATTTTCGCCATCGCCTTAAAATCAATTTTTTCGAAATCATCACTAGCGCGGTGATAATCGGGATGGGCACCGGTCGTGAAAAAGAGAGCAGGAACTTTAGCTTGAATAAAAGAATAGTGATCACTTGAACCGACAGCAAGTTTCGTCGTCTCGTAAGGAAGACTTGGCGCGCGAGTTTGTGTAGACAGAATATCGGACCATTCAAAAGCGGTGGCCGTTCCCATCAGTGAAACTTTTTTATCAAAGCGTCCCACCATATCAAAGTTTAGCATGGCATAGAGTTGACCGTATTCAGTCTCAAAGCTTGGCCAGTTGGCGACAAATTGTTGTGAACCCAAAAGACCTTCTTCTTCTGCATTAAAGAGAGCAAAAATAATAGTTCTTTTTTGCGGAGTCTTGGATAATTTTTCAGCGAGGGCCAAAACGAGTGAAGTTCCGGAGGCATTATCATCGGCACCATTATGAATTTTAGGCGTGCGATCGGGCTCCATTGAGGACTGTCCACCTAAACCCAGGTGATCAAAATGGGCACCAAGCACGATCACATCATTTTTTAATTGGGGATCAGTTCCAGGAAGAACTCCAAGTACATTGGATACCCGCCCCGTTTCTTTTTTGAGGTGTACGCTCAAATTAACTTTCTGGAGTGGAACTTCAAAAGAAGTTGGGACTTGAGTCGCTGCGATTTTCTTCTGAAGTGAAAGTGTATCCACATTCAACGTCTTCAAAAATTTATTGGTGCTCATGCCTGCAACAACTTGAAAGCGGGCGCCGCCGCCTTCTTGATCATTAAAATAAGGTGCTGATTCATTATTGAGATCAATGATACTCATCGGATCTTGAACCAGAATGACTCCGCGTGCGCCGTGAGCTGCAGCATTAGTGAGTTTATAATTCACGCTTTGATAATTGAGATAGGCGGGATCGCGAAAGAGCGATCCGGTGTTACCAATTCCTGGGTCTCCAGTGAGAACAATAACCACTTTATTTTTGACATCAACATTGGAGTAATCATCGTAGGTGAGTTTGGGATCGTTGGCGGGAATGGAAATTCCAAAGCCAGCAAAAACGAGAGGCGCATCGATGATATCATCCGAGAGAGAAAAAGATATCGGTTCGAAGTTTGCACTCACACCATTAATCACTAAATGATTGGCCCCATTTTTCACCATGCGAGTAAAAATAGTAAATTCTTGAAAATGATTTTGTCCGAGTGGCTTTAAACCTAAATCTTGAAATTTTTGCGCGAGATAATCAGTCGATGCTTGATTCTCCGTAGAACCAGCTCGACGTCCTTTGAGTTGATCGCTCGACAAAAACTTGAGAGCATCTTCCATAGTAGAGGCCATCGCCACAGAGAGAGTTAAAAAAGAGAGGAAAAGAGTAATGACTTGCTTCATTAGTTACTTCTTTGTTTGGATTATTTTGCTTAATATATAGCTAAAAATGAAACACTTTGGCCAACCGCAATACAGGGTTTAAAACATGATTCGTCCCGAGCTCTTTCACCCATTAATTTCCCATTTCCCTATTGGATTATTGGGGAGTTATCCTATTGCGCTTCTTTTGGCCTTTCGGTGGCGCACTCAAATGGTGGCGACTTCTCGTTTTTTACTCTATGCAGGAATTTTGGGAGTTTTTGTAAGTCTTTATCTAGGTGATATGGCTTTGGAGAAAATTCTTCCAAGTCTATGTGATATTCCAAGAGCTTATCGTCACGAAGATCAGGCTTATTACCTCATGTATACGTCAATTCTTTTAGTCTTAATTGATGTCGGCGAAATGGCCCAGAAAATAAAAGAGAAGCTCGCTCATTCCTTGAAATTCCTTTTTGCTTTAGTGCTGGTGTTTTTTCTTTATCGCTCAGGTCATACTGGAGCAGAGCTGGTTTATGAATATGGCGCAGCGGTTCAGCCTGTCCAATCATGCGTAAAATAATTCAAAGAGATTTGTTGTTTTATAAGACAATCACAGATTATGATTATTCATCAACTTTTTGCTTATGTAATAAGGATTATTTATTAAGCCCCCCAGCGACATTCAAGTTTCTTTTTTAATTCCTGCCAGAAGTGCTTCTACTTTCTTAGAGCATACAGTTTCAACTGTTCATTATTATTTAAAACAACAATTCGATGACTCGTTTGAAATTGTTGTTATTCCTAATTGCAGTAGTGAATCTCCCGCCTTTATTGAAACGCTTAATCTCTCTCAAGAGTTAAAAAAGAAATACTCTAATATTGTCGTAGCAGTTCACGATCACAACAAACCGGGAAAAGGTGCTGCACTCAAAACGGGCTTTAATGCTAGTCAGGGAGAGTGGATTTATTTCACTGACGCTGATCTTCCTTATAACCTCGATTTTTTTACTCAAGCAGCAATGAAATTAAATTCAGGAATCGATTTCGTGACAGGAAATCGGAGATCTCCAGAGAGCTACTTTCATTTTCCAGTCAGCATTATGCCCTTTGTTTATAGTCGCCACATGTGTGGCATTTATTTCAATCAAGTGGTTCGCTTCTTGTTTGGTTTAGAGTCTCGCGATACTCAAGCTGGTATTAAGGCCATGACTCGAGACTTTGCAAGAACGTCTTACGCTCTTCAAGCTTGCCCTGGTTTTCTCTTTGATATTGAGTTTTTTATGGTGGCCCAGGCAAATGGGTTGAAGCACACGGAAATTCCGGTTCATCTCAATCTCGATCATCAAGTAACGACAATTAAAATCTGTAAAGAACTCGTTGTGAGTTTTTATTGGTTGAGTAAAATTTTCATAAAGAAAATGACAGGGCATTATAAGCAACAAAATGCACTTGATCATCATGAAGAAGATTGCGCACAAGAGTGTCATATTGCGGCTGATGATTGGGGTTTAAGCCCTGCTATTAATCGTGGAATTTTAAAGCTTGCTCAAGGTGGAATTGTAAAACGAGTTTCTGTTATGCCTGAATGCTCTTTTGCCAATTATCTTTTAGATGATTTAAAAAAGATTAAGGATTTAGAAATTGGACTTCACCTCAATTTTACTTATAAGAAAAAAGTAGATTCACCTCTAAAATTTTTATTTTTTATGTTTAATCCTTTAATTAGTCCAAGATTTAAGAAAAGTTATATTCAAGAGCAAATTGATTCTCAATTGAAGGCGATGCAGAATTTAGATTTGCATCCCATGCACATTGATGGTCATCATCACTGTCATATTTTTCCTTATGTCGCACCTCTCGTGGCGCAAACTGCAGAGAAGCTTAAGATTAAACAGACCAGACTTCCAACCGAGAGCTCTCTTTGGCTTTCTAATAAGTTTTTGCTTCCTTTTTTGTCACTTTTTGCGAAGAAATCATTTGAAAAGCATCAACTTAATTACCGACCTTTCTTTTACCCAACATTAAAGCTTTTAAAAGATGATGCAAAATTAAGAAAAGCTTTAAGTCGTAAATCTGGCTTTGAAGTGATTGTTCACCCTGCAGATGAAGCTGATCTTCATCTTAATGATTGCGCTGATCACTATAATCACGAAAGAGTGATTGAGTATAAAAGTCTCACGAATCTTTAAGGACCCTTGAGTTCTTTTAACGTCTCTACTTTTCCACTGTCGTAATTGAGCTGTGATCCCATGGTTGAATGGGGAATAGAGTAAATGGCGTAGAGAATAACAGCGGCAGTAATGACAGCTCCGCGATTGGGTTTTTTAAAGTTCAAAGCAGCTGCGATAAACCACGAAACGACACCGATTAAAAGTTTGTTGTCAGTTAAGTCCCAGCCAAACGGAATGCCGGCCCAGAAGACACCAAAAGCATATTTTTGCACCATCGGCCCTAAGACCATGCCACCAATAAAAAGTGAGCTAAAAGCAGTCTTAGCAAGCAGTGGATAAGTCTCCGTTTTCGACCAAGCTTCAAGCGCAGCGAGAGAAGCGATCAGCATCGAGAGAAACATAAAGAAAATATGAGGTGCTAAAATAAAAATGGGAACATCACCTTTAAAGCGAATAGTGATCGGTTCCTTCTCCGTTCCTAAAGTATGGTTAACACCATCGTAAGTGTAGTTTACAAAGTATTGGTGTTTACCGGCCGGAGGTTGAACTGGAAGTGCAGCAACCAGTTGGTTGTCTTTTAATTGCATCGTCACAGTCGTCCAATCATCATTGGTCGGCCATCTTTTATAAGTTAGTGTCGCTACTGGATCTTTGCCAAGAACTGGTAATTGAACCGGAGCGTCACTTTCGCCACCATGACTTCTCAAGAGCTTAACCTTAACTTCGCCCAGTTCTGAAGGAAGATAAAATTTCTGAGGATAGGTTGGTCCCGTGGCCCGCTGATAAAGTACTGAAATGAGAGTGATAATGATCGCGAGAGGAATATTGACTTTAAATCGATTTTGCATGATGTTGTCCACTAAATTTTTAATAGGTTTGATATATGAAACTTTTCGGATTTTGTCTCCTGATTATTGCTTATTCATCTTCACTATTTGCCAATGGCGAGAACACTTCTTTTACCCATTACAACCCAGAGAAACCTTTGGCGCTGGAGATGGTCTACACGGCCGAGCAAACTCGCGATTATCAAAACTTTGAGCAAGATGGAATATATAATCAACTTGATTTAAGTGCTGTTTATTCGCTTACTCCTAAAGATGATTTGCGCCTCTACGGTTCTATGCTCTATCAATCTTATGAAGATGAAAGAAAAGGCGAGTTTACTTGGGACCTGGCCGAGTTTATGTACCGAAGAAATAATTTACTCAATGAAGCTGATCATGGAGTTCAGCTTTCTATCGAACTAAAGAATTATTATCTGCTTGATGTCGATCGTCGCGATCGCTATGGCTTTGATGGAGCTTTTGTTCCTCAGCTTATTTTCAAGAAACATTTTACTCGTAAATTCATAACAGAAGCCAAACTTCGCCACCATTTTTATTATGTGAACAATGGCAAAGAGAGTACTTTGGGTAATGAATATCGTGCTTATCTTACCCCTATATATGTTATCACTCGCAACTTCTTTGTGATGACGGAATTCAAATGGCGTCACAAAATAAGAGAAGCAAAAACTTTTCAACCAGAGAAAACTGATCAAGTTTATGTTCGTCCATCCATGCTTTATCTCGCTAACAGTAAGCTGCTAGTCGAAGGTTATTGGTCGACCGAGCTTTTCAAGTCTCACGACAATCAAGTTCTAGCGGAGAATTGGGATAAGTCGGGAGTCTTTGGACTTTCTGCTTATATTACGGCATTCTAAAAGGGCATGATCAAAATCTCAGTCGCTATTATTACCTTCAACGAAGAAGACAACATTTTACGTTGTTTGAATTCCGTTGCTCCCATTGCTGATGAAATCGTCGTGGTTGATAGTTTCTCTACAGATCGAACTCCTCAAATTTGCCAAGAGTTTGGAGTTAAGTTTGTTCAGAATCATTTCAAAGGACATATCGAACAAAAAAACTTTGCTCTCGATCAATGCCAATATGATCATGTGCTCTCTCTCGATGCCGATGAGGCTTTGAGCTCCGAGCTGACACAATCCATAGACTCAGTGAAAAAAAACTGGCGAGGACCTGGCTATTCTTTTAATCGTCTCACCAATTACGTTGGCCACTGGGTGCGCCATTGTGGTTGGTATCCCGATACTAAACTTCGTTTGGTTGAAAAAAAGAGAGCGAGTTGGGTTGGCGTTAACCCTCACGATATTTTGAAACTCCAACAGGGAAGTGAACAATTTATAGCAGGTGACCTTCTCCACTATAGTTATAAATCAATCACCGCTCATATAAATCAAACCAATCGCTTCACTACCATCGCGGCGAAGGAAGCTCATGCCCGTGGCGTGCGCTCTAGTCAGTTTAAAATTGCCTCGAGACCTGTGCTCAAATTCTTGCGCGATTATATTTGGAAACGAGGCTTCCTCGATGGTCGTTATGGACTCATTATTTGCACCATTAATGCTCTTAGCGCTTTTTTAAAATATTCAAAAATTAAAGAACTAGAAGCTCAAAAAAGTATCGAAGCTTAATCTTCTTGTATCAGCTCTATTAAAAAACCATTGGTATCGCGAATCAGAGCGAAGAGATCGCCGCTAGAACTTTTATTAGGTGTTTGCACTGAAATCGCTCCAACAGTGAGAGCTTGATTAAAGGTGTGATGGATATTGGGAGTGAGGAGAGTAAGATTAGTAAGTTCACGATTAACACCTGTGCTTACAATGCGACACCAGCCATTAGTGAGTTCTGCAAGATTCAAATTTTCATGGACGAATTCACACTTGAGACCAAAAGCTTTTATGTAAAAATGCAGGGCCTTCTTAACATCGCCCGAATACAAAATGGTGTGGTCTTCATTGTCTAGTCCTCCATGAAAAAGACTATTGCGGTCGCAGATGAAGAGAGACTGTTTTTCCTGATTTGTTGTAACAGAACGCTTTTTGAAATACGACGCTAATGACATAAACACTCCTTGTGTTTGTTAGAATAGAGACTTAAAGGTGAATGGGGTCTGAATCGACCCTACGAGCTTAGTAGCGAAAAGTGTGCCAAAAAAGAGGCGTTATTTCAGAGGCTTAGGAGTGGGATTTGAGACTGAATCCTCGACAGTGTTTAGGGAATCGACATTTATCAGCTTTTTTAAACTCAAAATTCGCTCCATCAAATCATCGGCCATATCGCTTTCATAGAACCCTTGCTTCATCAATTGCGCCATTGATTGCAAGGAAACAAGGATATTGGAGATGTCATGTTGATTATTGCTCAAGTGCATTTGAACCCCCATCTACCATTTCTTGAACTCGATAAAAAACTGACTTGCTGATTTGAAGTCGTCTCACAATTTCATTTAAGCGATTGCCATACTCATGACGAGCTTCAAGCAAAGCTTCTTTTTCAATTTCATTGATAAGCTTTGGAAGACCATAAGTTTTTATATAATCGCGCATTCTGCCCGACATAAAAGAAGAGGTTAGATCTTCTTTAACTTCGAAAATATTTGTATTGGTGCAAATATGCTGTGGCAATTGATCAGGTGTAATCATGCCAACAGTTGTACTTCGAAGTTCAGTGATCAGATCTTTTAATTCACGAATATTGCCATGCCAATCATAAGTTTCGAGTAGTCGGAGAGTCTCTTTTGAAAAAGCAATTTTACGAGGTCCTTGAGCTGCAAAAAAATCAACCAGAGGTAAAATATCTTCTCTTCGACTTTTGAGTCCTGGAATTTCAATTTCAATGCCTTTGATTCGAAAATAAAAATCGAGACGCATTTCTTTATTTTGTATTTTCTCAATGAGATTTTCACAAGTAGCAGTAATGAGTCTAAAATGAGTATGAATTCGTTCCTGTCCGCCAATTGGAGTAAAGGTTTTCTCTTCAATCACTTTGAGTAGTTTGGCTTGTAGATGACTTGGGACAGCCCCAATTTCATCTAAAAACAAAGTCCCCCCATTAACCTGTTGGAGAATTCCCACTTTGTCTTGAGTCGCTCCCGTGAATGACCCTTTTTTATGTCCAAACAGAATGGACTCGATAAGATTTTCTGGGAATTCACTTAAGTTGACCGACATAAAAGGACCAGAGGTCTTGGAAAAGTTGTGCAAAAATGAAGCGAGTTGAGTCTTACCAATGCCGGTTGGACCAGTTATTAGTATTTTTTGATCAGTGTTACGAGCCTGAGTTGCGAGAAATTTAATCTTTGAACGAAGCATTTCATCTTGAGTTAAAAATTGCTGATTAAAAAAGTGATCAAGCGCAGAGTGACTCAAGCTTTCAACAATAGGGCCCATGTACTCATGAACGCGGTCAAGAAAATCGCTTTTGGTAAAATAGTGATGGCATCCAGCCTCATAGGCTTGGGTGATAACTTCTTTTGAATTATGTCCGGTTAGGATAACCGTCATGATATTTTTCTCGAGACAGTGCTTGAGAAATTGCAGTCCGGTCAGCTCATCTTCGTTTTCGAGATTGAGATCGATAAGGGCCAATTGAATGGGCTGTTCACTAATCAATTGCTTCGCTAGTTCTAGGTTGGCCGCTTGATGAACCTTTCCGTAGCGCTTCATTTCTTGGCCTAAATTGATTCTAAAATAGCGATCGTCTTCAAGCAGGAGAATATGTTGATTGTTTTCCATTATTTGCCCATGGTTTAATTTAAACTGACTGGTTTATATGAAACCGAGGTGGGAATGTCAAATAACTATTGAAGCATAACCCCTTAAATTTAAATAGATCCTGAAGTAAAGTAGGTCATCTTTTGGAGGTTCTTATGATTACTTTGTACGGCTCAACCACTTCTCCTTATGTTCGTCGCTTTCGTCTTCTATTGAATAAAGCGCCTTATCAATTTGAAAAAATTAATCTCGCTGACCTTAATGATCGCGAGAAACTAAAAACTTTATCGCCTTTATTGAAAATTCCTCTGATCACAGATGAAGGGACAAAAATTTGGGACTCTCGCCAAATTTTTCGATACTTGCAAGAAAAAGGAATGCATCAAAATACCAATTGGGATCAAGAGAACCTGCTCACGGCGATAGACGGTATCAGTGATTCACTTATTCAATTGTACTTAGTCGAGAGAAGTGGCACGACCATGGATCGCAAGAATACATATGGAAAGGCAAATCTCGATCGCATTGATTTGAGTTCAGAGTTTTTGGATCAAGCGGTATCTCAAAATAAGTTTAACCAATGGAATTATCTCTCGATAAGTCTTTACTGCTTGATCGATTGGGCAAACTTTAGAGAGCGATATGATTTTAAAAAATATCAAAACCTATGGAGTTGGTATTTGGAAAATGCACATAACGATGGAATTAAAGAAACGGATCCTCGAAATTCTTAAGCGGCTTCATGGTCATTTACTTTTTGAGCCTCGTTAGCGAGGAATTCAATATCAAATTGAGTTCCTCCTCCTATCGCATTATAGACATTAATATGGGCTTCAAATCTATCGAGGAACATTTTCATAATGGGCATGCCAAGTCCTGTTCCCTTTTCTCCTTTTGAACCAATACGCGTTGTTGGTTTAGTCGGCGAAAATAAATAAGGAATTATTTCTTCAGGAATACCAAAGCCATGATCCCTGATGCTGAAGAGCACTCTCTCTCCTCTGCGTTTGATATCAAGTTCAATCACTCCGTTAGGATGTGAGAACTTAATCGCATTAGTCAAAAGATTATTAAGAACAGAGAGATGAAGTGAAACTTCATCTCCTTTAATCCATATGCTTTCATCAATATTGAAATTTTTTCTAATGCGGATACCTTTGTCTTTAATTTTTATTTCCAATGATTCAAGCGATTCAAGAATGGTTTTTGTTAAATCGACGGGCTTTAAGATAATTTGAAGCTTACCACTTTCGATCGCTCTATAATTTCGAACAGAGTCAATGGCCAAGTGCATTTTTTTAATCTGCTCTAGGATTTTACCCGTTTGATCATTGGCACCGGTTTTTTTGATCATTAATTCAATACGATTTTGAATAGCAGTTAGGGGATTGGCAATATCGTGACTTACAATATTGAGAAGAGCTGAATTTGTTTCTTTCTGCTCAAAAATATTCTTGTACTGTTGATCCATTTGTTGCTGATATTGGGACTCTTCTGTGGTGATTCTGTTCGTAATCGCAAACGCCGAAATTCCCGTAGCGATTATAATTCCAATATTATACTGCAAGATCTCTGCATTTTTAAAACCTTCTTTAATGATTGGAAAAAAATAAGGAAGTGTTTCAGCTATAATCATAAGAATAATACAAATAACGCCCAGTCTTAAACCATTTTTTTTCCCTAGAAGATAGTTACTCGAAATGATAATGAGGGGGGCCCATAAGAGATTGCTCCCGAGTCCAAGAGGAGCGATGAGATGTTGCGAGGAAATAACAAACTGGCATGTTATGACAAAACCATAAACGCTAATCTTATACTTGCCGGTTGTTTTAAAATGAAATGTCCAAAAGATAAATGAGGCAAGGGCAATCAGGTCCAACTTTGCCGCGAGAGTTTTACCCGTTAGAAAATTAACAACGGTAAAAATCATTAAGGGGACAATGGTAATATGAAGAAAAGTTACAAAGAGTCTACCATATTTAATATGGTAGAAGTCATTGTCACGTACGAGGGCCTTGGCAGGCATAAAAAAATTAATCATAAAATTCATTCAAATTATTAATCGGCAAACTTGACTAAAAGGATGAGTTAAATTTTTTATTTATACGTCCGATAAACCCTCATAAATTCGTATTGAGGTAAATAATGAGTCAGAAAGAAGTGGAAATTTTATTTTGTACTCCCAAACAATGGCATCTCTCAAGCCAGATTATTAAGTGGACTTTGGGAGCTAAGTTCAGCCACGTTTGTTTAAAAATCAATAGTGAGTTCTACGAAAGAGTAATGGTTTACGAAGCAAGTGCAGGTCAAGTTCAGGCAGAGAATTATGATAATTGGTTGAAGCGCAATAAAGTCTTGTCTCGTTTTGATGTGACGGTAAGTTCAGAACGCAAAAAGAAAATGATTCAATTCTGCATTGATCATCTTCGATATAAATACGGCTTTTGGTCTTTGATTGGCATTTTTTTCAATGATAAATTTGGCATCAGGCTTCCACTTGGTATTGATGGTGATAAGAAGTTTATTTGTAGTGAATTTACTTATCTATGTTTGAAAGATGAAATTCTTGAAATGGCCCGTAGTAAACAAATCGAAATTGATAAAATCGAAGATTATATAGATCCGACAGAGGTTTATAAAATCCTTGCATCAAATGCTCCAGATAAGAAATTAAAATTAGCTTAAGATTCTTCGTCGCCAAAGAGAGAAGTAAAGTCTTTCATCGTTAAACGACCTGAAAAAAGGTTTTCATCATCGTCAGGAAGAAGATCCTTGAAGAGTTCTTTTTTCATTTGCTGAAGTTCGATAACTTTTTCTTCAACCGAATTTTTAACAATCGGGCGGTAAACGGTCAGAGTATTGAGCTGACCAATTCGGTGGGCGCGGTCAATCGCTTGCTGTTCTACCGCGGGGTTCCACCACGGGTCCATGATAAAAACATAACTGGCAGCAGTTAAGTTCAAACCAACTCCACCGGCCTTCAATGAAATGAGAAAGACGGGACATTTGCCTTCTTGAAACAAATCAACTTGCTCTTGTCTCTTTTTGAGAGATTGAGTGCCATCAATTCTGGCAAGTTTCCAATGCTTCTCTCTTAAAATTTTCTGGATGATATCGAGATAAGTCGTAAACTGAGAAAAGACGAGGGCCTGATGACCTTCCTCTATAATTTGCTCTAAGGTTTCGACTAGGAATTCAATTTTAGTGGAGTCAATACCTCTAAAATCGAGTTCTCCATGAGAAGGCTGGTTTTGCCATAAGCACTTTTGGCGAAGCTCGAGAAGTCCTCGCAAAATCTCTCCATACTTGTGTTTAGAGGGAGCTTGCTCAATGCGTTTTTTAATCTGCACTAAAGATTGCACATAGGAGGCGCGTTCTTCATCATTGAAATTAAGATAGATATTATTTTCAATTTTAGGTGGCAATTCGGTTAAGACTTGGGCCTTGGTTCTTCTTAAAATAAAAGGAGCGGCCGTTTTGCGGGCAACCAAACGCGATTTTTGATTGGAAGTGGTACGAACGAATTGCATATCGCCCCAAATCCCAGGAATGGCCAGGTCGAGAATATTATAAAATTCTGCCAAATCGTTTTCGACGGGAGTACCTGTTAAACAAATCCTAAAATCGGTCTTTATCTTACGAGCGGCAAAAGCTCCAAGTGATCTAATATTCTTGAGATGCTGGACTTCATCAAGAATGAGAATATCAAAATGAATCTCTTTAAAAGTATCATCGATTTCTTTCTTCATGACTCCATAAGATGTAAGAACAATCTTGGCATCAGGTGGAAACTCTCGTGTTCCGCCATGATAAACAAAAGCTTCAATATCAGAAAATTTGCGAAATTCTTTTTCCCAGTTAAGAAGAATAGTCACGGGGCAGACAATGAGCACACGATTGATGTCGTTATATATACTTTTGATAAAGGCAATCGTCTGGAGAGTCTTACCAAGACCCATATCATCGGCCAAACAGGCTCCAAGCTTACTTTCATAAAGAAACTTAAGCCAATGATAACCTGTTGCCTGGTAAGGACGAAGGACATCTCGCATGTTCTCAGGAATTTCGTACTCGGGAATATTCTCAAGATTGCCAAGTCGTTCACAAAGGGCAAGTTCTTCGGGAGTTAAAGCTCCATCAACGCCAAGTTTTTTTAGCTCAAACAATTCAAAAATTCGAGCGCGATTAAATGGCAGAATAAATTTATTTATTTTTTCGCCTTCTTCATCAGTCGTTTGAACTTTTCCTTGAGCATCAATATCCACATAACGCTTCATGAAACGCATTAGATCTTTTTGGTCACGCGATAAAAGGACAAGACCTTTGTCTGTTATGGCAATTCCACTATCAAGATCCATCTTTTCAATGATGGCCAGATCATTGGCCGTCACATTCATTTCAAGATCAAACCATTTGGTTGCGGAAGCTCTTCTTTCAAAACGAACTTTCGAACTCCAGCGCGAGATTTCATTGCGATCATAAAAGAGCGCAACCCCCATGGTCATGAGTTTTGCATAAAATTCAGAAAGTCCTTGAAAAAGTGCAGAAGCAGTTAAGGTGAACTGCCACTCGTAGGCATCCTCGTCATATTTTGAAAAGCGCCAGGCTGACTCGCCATAACACTTCTCCACTGAGGATAAAAGTCCAGTGATGAGGGCTTTGTCAAAATAGACAATTGAGCGAGTTGGAGCATGATAATGAAGATATTCTTTACCATCTAAAATATACTGAATTAAGTGTTGCCACTTATTCTTTTGCGATGAACTCATCAGATGCTTTTTATAGCTCTCTCCTAGATCATCTAAAGTCATTACGAAAGAAGTGATGAACTCAAAAACATCTTTCTTTTTGCGAAAGCTATTAAAAAGTCCACCGCCGAAGCTAAATGAGCTCAGCACATCCGGAACGGGAATCATATTCTGATCCTCATCCGCAAAGCGAATATTCATCTTGAGCTGATTCTTTTTATCAGTAGTGAGGACTTCAACTCTTGCTGTTGTTTGCTTTCTTTTTATATCATTTAGGTTTTGGTCATCGATAATAATATGACAATCTTTCTGAATATCTTCAGAAGCGGTCATCTTGATATAATCATTGATGGTCAAGGAGTTACCAGCATGGCGAATTTTCTGAACTAAGCTCTTAAGTTCCATCGGAAGATGGTAGGCAGTGCCATGCATCCAATCGAATAGGTAAAGATTCTCGAAAACGGATATTTCAGGAATCGTTTCACCATCAACATTTTCATATTTAAATCTCAAGAGAGGAATGAATTCCAATTCATGGGTCTGGCTTTCGAAGTATTCGCGAGAAGTTATTTGCAGAACTAATTTACCACTGAAATTTTCGGGAATAGGAAAATTGATTACTTTTTTGTTGTGCAAGAGATACTGCATACCAGAATAGGTTGGGTTAGTGGGTGCTCCTTGTAGAAGATGAGGTCCACCAACGATTGTGCCATACTCGGCTACATTTACGGCCATCACCATGCCTAAAGCGATAGGTGGTAGTGAAGTTAAATTTTGAGAGCCATCAAAATGTTCAGCGTGAAAACGGTGCAAATGATAAGAAATAAATAAGGCAATGGTGTGTTGGCAATTGTGTTCTGTTTTCCAATGAGAGCAATCGCAATTGGTGCTTATTGGGCCCTCTGTCGATTCTTCTAAGCGATGCTTGTAGACGACTTTTGATTCATGGGTTCGATCTTCTTTTATAATTCCTGAAACGATAAAATAAGTTTCCGGATCGCCTTTAGTAAATGAAATAGAAACCTTGCCCATGTGCAAAAGACGCTTGGCCTTCTCAATCGTGTTGAGTGGAAAATATTTTTCCGTCAACGAGATGATTTCGTCGGGAATAAGCTGTCTTTTAAGTTCATTATCAAGCATTAAGGGACCTAGAGTTAAAGCCCCTATTATAATCGAATTCTTCCCATTTGGCTTGTACCAATGCTGAACATTTCGTACCCGAGAAAATTAGTTTTCAGGAGATAAGAGTAAAATAGTCAATTAGCTTGTCAAATGACAAAAAGTGACAACTATTTCTATGCGATTTAAGCTACTATCTTCATCAAGGAGATGCTCTATGAATGCTTTAAAAAGGATTTTACTACTATTACCACTCTTGTTTGTTTCTTGCTCAGGAAATCAAACAAAACAAATAGAAATTGAAAAACGTGAAGTTCGTGACGTTCACACAAAAGACGACATGGTGAACCGTACCAGAGAGATACTTGAGAAAAGCGGATTAAGTGCAGATCAAAAAGAAAAATTTCTGGAGCTTCATGGTCAGATGATTTTTAAAATGAATCAGATGAATGAGGAGTTTCATAAATTAAAAATTCTCTTATTTAAAGAAATGACAAAAAAGAAGCGTAATCGTTCTAAGATTAACGAGATCACTCGACAGATTAAAAAGCTTCATAATGAAAAACTAACTATCATGCTGGGTTCTCTTGAAAAAGTGGATAAGATCTTAGGCGATAAAAGTATGAGCATTTATCAAGAAGACTGGTTTCTCGAACATATTAAGCCATAAAAAAAGGGCCCGATGAGGGCCCTTTCTTTTTTAAAACTGTTTTAATTAATTTCCGCCGCCGCCGCCTGTTCCTTCAAGGTAAGCTTTGAGAAGCTTAGCGCGAGAAGGGTGACGCAATTTGCGAAGAGCTTTCGCTTCAATTTGACGAATACGTTCACGAGTAACAAAGAAATCCTGACCTACTTCTTCCAAAGTGTGATCTGACTTTTCACCGATACCAAAACGCATACGAAGAACCTTTTCTTCTCTTGGAGTGAGCGTTGAGAGAACAGAGCGAGTTTGCTCTGCCAAAGTTACGTTAATCACTGCATCGAGTGGAGAAATAGTGTTTTTATCTTCAACGAAATCTCCCAATGAGGAATCTTCTTCTTCACCAATTGGAGTTTCAAGCGAGATTGGCTCTTTTGAAATCTTTTGAACTTTCTTCACTTTATCAACTGGAAGTTCCATTTTCTCTGCAATTTCTTCTGGCGTTGGTTCGCGACCAAGCTCTTGTAGAAGTTGACGTTGAGTACGAAGCATCTTGTTGATTGTTTCAATCATATGCACTGGAATACGAATTGTACGGGCTTGATCGGCGATAGCGCGAGTAATGGCCTGACGAATCCACCACGTAGCATAAGTAGAAAATTTATAACCACGGCGATATTCGAACTTATCAACCGCTTTCATAAGACCGATGTTTCCTTCTTGGATCAAATCTAAGAACTGAAGACCGCGGTTTGTGTATTTCTTCGCAATTGAAACAACGAGACGAAGGTTGGCCTCAACCAGTTGAGCCTTGGCCTTATCGGCTTTGTATTCGCCTGTACAGATGATGTTGTAAACGCGCTCGAGATCTTCAAATTCCATCCCACAGTCGATTGAAAGGCGACGGAGTTTGCGAAGAATATCTTCTTGATTACGAACGAGCTGCTCAATCTTGGCGTCAGTTGTGAAAAGATCTTTTGCAAGTGAGCGCTTAAACTCATCGCTTTCCATCAATTTGTCGTAAACGACCTTGTAATCCTCGATATCCTTAACTTCTAAAAACTTAAAGATACGATCTTGTTGATCGTAGAGGTCTTTAAACTGGAGGAAGTATTTCTTCACTGGTTCAACGAAGCTATTAATCACTTTACGGTTAAACGTTAAGTCGGCCAAAGTTTCAGAAACCTTGTCCATTTGCTTTTGTTGATCCTTGTTGAACTTCTTAAGTGTTCCATCTTCATTTTCAACTTCTTTTACAAGTTCAGCGATTTCGTCGATCACTTTATAAATGCGATCGCGAGTTTCGATGATTTCTTGTTGAGTTGATTCATCGTCAAGACCACGAACCAAATCTTTTACATATTCCATTTGGTTTTCTTGAGTTTCAACTTTTTCTTTAAGCATCTTGATTTCGTGGAGAGCGTGTGACGATTTAAGGGCCGAAAGGATAATTTCTCTTTCACCTTCTTCAATTTCTTTCGCAATCACGACTTCGCCTTCTCTGGTGAGAAGGGCAACTGAGCCCATGCGCTTTAAATAAAGTTTAACGGGGTCAGTAGAAGCTGAGCGAAGTTCAGCCTTTTCTTCTCGAGATAAAGCTTCTTCGATAATTTCAGTTCCATCTAAACGAATGCCTTCTTCTTCTTCGTCAACTTCTTGATCTTGAATATCGATTTTGGCTTCGAGAATTTTGAACATAATTTCATCAATGGCCTCTGTTTCCACAAAGCTTGCGGGGATGGCATCATTGATTTCATCGGGAGTTAAGTAATTCTGATCTTTGCCTTTAATAAGCAATTTTGAGAATTCCTTTGAATTGATAAATGCTCCGACGACTGACATTCCTGTCTCCTTTAGCGTGCACCTTTCTTACGTGCACTTTTGAGTTGAAGTAGTTCTTTATCTATAGCTGCAAGTTCAGTAAAAAAAGTTTGTTGCTCTTCTTTGGTCTCGATCATTTTTAACTTTGCTTCGAGATGTTCCCTTTTTTGTTTCAACTGATCTTCTTGCAACCTGTATTTCAGATCATCAATCATGGTTGAGATGACCTTATCGTTTAGCTCAGTTGGTCTGTAGTTGTACAGGCCAGCACCCGCATACGATACAATATCGATGCCAAAATCTTGCGAGTTCAATTTATTATCAACAACTGATATGTACTCTGAAAGATCAATCTCATAGAGCACTTCTCGCAGTTCCGAAACAAACCTTTTTACCTCGGAATTATCCACAAAATCAAGGAGTTCCCCGAGAGAAGAGTGCATGGCGAGTTCTGGATGTTGAACAATCTGTTGCAAAAATGTGCATTCAACTTTTGTCAGTGTTTGGTCCCATTTTTGCACTGGTACTGTGGTGTCATTAAGGGGTGCGATAGCAGTGTCAGTTTCTTCTACAACTGCTTGATTTTCAGTCACAACAGGTCGTTGTGGGGTGCGATGCTCTAGAAAGTGACGATAGTCGTTAGCAATGACACTCGACTCAGATTTGAGACCCAATTTTTTTGCCAATGAAGCCAACCTTTCCATCGCCATAATATTTTCGCCGAGAGGGGCCAGCAAAGGATATGATTGCTGCAAGATAGCAAGTTGCCGATCAGGCAATTCTGGTAATGGTGTAGGAATAATATTTTTCAATAATTGATCAATAAATGGTTGAGCTTCATCGATTCTCTTTTGAAACTCGATGGCCCCCTCCGCTTTCAAAAAGTCATCAGGGTCTTTGTGGGGGTGCAGATTAATAAATCTTGGAATAACCCCTTCAGACATCCACTGCTCATTTATTCTTTCAGTGGCCTTTAGTCCAGCCTGATCATTATCAAGACAAAGATAGATATTTGTCGTCATCGACATCAAACGTTTTAGGGCACTGTCGCCAAGTCCTACACCCATGATGGCCACGGAATGTTGAAAGCCTTTCGCATAAAGCGAAATTTGATCCATGTTTCCTTCGACGATAATGACAGAATCTTTTTCACGAATGGCATTTTTGGCCAAATGAAATCCGTAAAGGAGTTGTCGCTTGTTGAAAAGAAAAGAATCCGTTGAGTTTAAATATTTAGGGATTTGTTCTTCTCGCACTGAACGAGAAGTGTAGCCGATCACATGACCTTGGAAGTCCCAAATCGGGAACATAATTCGATCGCGAAAAGTATCATACTGAGACTGGTTCTTGTCTTTTAAGAGGCCAATCTCAAAGGCAATTTTAAGAGCGTAGTCGCGGTCTTTTTCAGATGGAATAGAATACAAATATTCAAGCAGGACGTTGCCGTTTGGTGAGTAGCCAAGCTGGTAAGTCTTGGCGAGTTCTGGATCAACTCCGCGTTTGAGCAAAAAATCTTTGAAGATATTTTGATCGCCTTGCATTCCGTACTTTTGATAAAGCTGTGAACTTTTTGTCATCAGTTTTTTGCCCATTTCAACATGGGCTGAAACTTGTTTGGGTTTGTCGGCATATTCATCAAAATTCCAATTGAGGGCCTGACAAATATCTTTCAGAGCTTCGACAAAATCGACACGTTTATAGAGCTGTACAAACTTGATGGCGTCGCCACCGATATTATCAACGAAGCAAAACCACATTCCCCTCTGATCATTGACTGTCATCGAAGGTGAGTGGTCATTGTGGAAAGGACAAATCGCAAGCTGTTGTGAGCCTTTGCGAGTCACGTTGATATAGCGACCAATAACGCTCGAGATAGGCATGTCCTTAACTCGAGACTTGAGATCGTCGAGTGACATTAATGCTCCTTGCGATTGATAAGCTCAAAGGCCTTAATTTTTGTGCCTTGGCCAATGAAAATCTTTTCAAATTTTGTTTGTTGGCTTGCCAAAAAATGGTCGGGGTATTCTTGATAGAGGTCACCTGTTTTCATTTTCAATTCAAACAGATCATTCTTTTGAATTTCTTCCCACATCCATTCGGCATAACCGTCGTGATCAGTTTTGACCAACAGTTTCCCACCTGGCTTTAAAACTTTTCGTGCATTGATCATAAAAGGCTGTTGAAATAATCTTTTCTTCCAATGGCGAGTTTTAGGCCACGGGTCAGGAAAAAAATAAAGGAGTTCATCAACTTCATTTTCTTCAAAGAGAAATTGAATCCGTTCACCACGGGCACGCAGGTAACGAAAGTACTTGCTAGGGTGGTCTGCAATTTTTTTGGCGAGGTAAAATGTTCTTTTGAAACGCATATCCATGCCAACAAAATTGACGTGAGGATTTTTAAGACAATACTCCATCATGAATTCGCCGTAGCCACTGCCGATTTCAACAATCAACGGGCCGTTTCTCTTGAAAACTTCACTGTTCCATTTGCCTTTAAATGTTTCGGCTTCATCATCGCGAAAAACGAAGTCAGAGAATTCTCCGAGTTTTTCGTGATAAGGATTATCGTGGGTGTATTTAAAACCCTGCTTGAAAATATTGTCATTCATAATTAGTCACGGAACCTAACAGAAAGCAGCATTAATCTCAAGTTCTATAATGTGTTGTTGCGGAGCGTATTTTAGCTGTAAAACTCTGAAATACTGTCGCGAACATAATCGATCTCAGCTTCTGTTAAAAAGGGGCTCATCGGGAGACACAGAACGCGTCCAGCCAAGGCTTTTGCCATTTTATCTTCACCTGGAAAATGAGCGACACTCTTCATTTCTGAAAGAGCTGTTTCGTAGAAAGGTTGAGAAGCTACGCCCTTACTTTTTAAGTGTTCTTGAAGTTGCATCCGCTCTTGTGGTGAACCCAAATGAATAGGGTAGAGGTGCCATGAACTTTGATCTAAGAAAACTTCATTTAAAAGTTTAATCGGAAGCTTTGAAAGTTTTTGATGATAGCTACGAGCATGATTTTTGCGCGCCTGATTTTGTTGGTCAATAGTTGGCAATTTAAGATCTAAAATAGCTGCTTGCATATGATCGCAACGAGAGTTCCTACCTAAACGAGAATCATCGCCACGACCGTGATTGCGAATGACTTTAATGATTCTAGCGTGCTCATCATCTTGGCAGAGAATGGCGCCAGCATCTCCTGCTGCTCCTAAATTTTTTGTTGGATAAAAAGAGAATGTCACGAGATTTTGAGTCGAGCCAACTGGTTTAGTTCCAAGGAAAGTTCCTTGAGCTTGGGCGGCATCTTCAATGATCGCGACTTTTTTTGGATGACAAATTTTTTCTAATTCAGCGATAGGTGCTGGAAGTCCGTAGATATGAACGGGCATGATCGCTTTGAGAGAATGCTGATCAATCATTCGTTTCGTTGACTCAGGACAAATAAGACCTGAATCAATATCCACGTCGATAAAAACAGGAGTCGCACCGACATTGAGAATAGCCTCAACTGTCGCATAAAAAGTAATTCCTGGGACTCCTACTTTATCGCCAGGGCCTACGTTATGAACATTCAAGGCGATCTCAAGAGCATCAGTTCCATTGGCCAAAAGAAGACAATGTTTAGCTCCTTGCTTCTTAGCAAACTCAGTTTCGAATGAATGGTTATATTCACCATCCACAAAAGCATTTGTTTCTAATATTTTTGCGATTCGGGCATTGGCCTGTTCGCGGAAAGCGGCATTGTGGAGTTCTTGAAAATTATAAAAAGGAACTTGCATCGGTTGGACCTTGTTAAGAGTAAAACTTGATTCGATCATAGTCCTACAAACTTCAGTCGTCGATAATGTTTAGATGGCCAATTGCGTCTTGAAGTTGATCATTCGCCAGACGCTTTTTTATTGAGCATATCCGACAAAATCATGGCCGCTTTTTTCTGCATTTGAGGATCTTGCTTGAGCTTGTCCCCAATTTTCTTTTGCAGCAATTCTACCACTCGCTTGTCTTCAGCAGAGGCTACCGGAGCTGCAGGTTTCTTTTGAAACTGCAGAACGTTAGCCTCTGTCTTTGGACTATTGGCCTGAGTCGTTTTATTTTTTGGTTTCTCTTTTTTAAAGAGATTTAAAAAATTTTTCATAAAGGATAACATTTTTAAGCAGCTGTTTCTGCGCGATTTTTTGTGTGCTTGGCAACTTTCATCATGTGCTCTTCGATCACTTCGAAAAGTTCAAGCTTAGTCGTTTTCGGATCCATACCAACTGGCAATGCCGAATAAACCATATCGTTATCCACTTCTGTGAATACATACCAAGTACTACCTAATTTTTGGAAAAGAACTTCTTTCTCGAGATGTGCATTTTGTTGACTCATAGACCCTCCTGGTCAGTTGTATTTAACTTTTCGTCGCAATGCGTAAAAACTTTAGACATTTTTTCATCTGTAAAGTGTTGATTTTTTTGACAATTTTTAGAAAGTGAATTGGTCAGGAATTTAAAATATTAATTCCAAGAAATAATACCGACATTAAGAGACATTTGAGCATTAAAACCATGATTAAGAGAAGTGGTGTCTCCCCATAAAGTGCTCACCTCAGTTCCAGAGTTAGCATTTGTTGTGTGAGGAAGAATCACTTGAAGATCAAGTCCGATGAAAAAATCAGTGAAGGGAAAAGCATTTCTAAAGCTATAGAGACCAGAAAACTTTGGTCCGAAGGACCAACCACTAAAAAAGCGCTCTTCTTCTTCTCCCGTGTCTGTTGATTTTTGAGTAATGATTGAACGGTTATATCGAACCATGAGGGCTGAGAGAACGGTGAAGCGATTCTTCTCTGTGCGATAAACGTCATAACTTAAGAGAGGTCCTAGGCCCACAAAACCGCGAGTCTCAGTAGTCTTGCGTTCATCAAATAAATCAATTTTGGCTTGTGAAGTTTGAATAGTTGCGAGAGCGCCAAAATAAAAGCGATCGTAGGGATCCCAACTCACTTTATTCAACCATCCCATGTCTAGTCCGTAGCGATTTGAGAAATCTTCTTTCACAATGGAAGATCCGTAAGCGAAATTATTTTTCTCATCTGGTCCTGTAACAAATGAAACCAAGGCCTTAAATTTATTTTTTGGAACAAGGGGGTAACCATCAGGAATAGGTTCTGCGATTCTGTAATCAGTTGGATCATGTTCCCAGGGATTCAAATCTTGAGAAAACTCCCTCTCATCTTTCCAAATTACTTTGACATATTTGGCGGGGATAAAGGCAGGTTGCCCACTCTTATCCAAGGTTTCGTAAAAGCCATTTTCGGGATAGGCTTCAAAGCGATGATCGGGATTATATTTGGGGTGATTCGGATTGGGTTCATCATATTCTGAAGGCAAATAGATTTTTTCGCCCTTGCGAACCAGTTGAACAACTTTCGAATTGAGCTGTGGTTTTTGCAGAAGTGGAGCTTCTAGCGCGATGACTTGGGCCTCTAGGGCAAAAGCATTCGAAACAAAGAGTGAGGTCAGTAAAATAAATACTTTCATAATTCAAAATCCATTCGATAACCGATACCAAGAGAGAGAGAGGACATTTCTTTAAGCGAAGGATCTGGCTCAAGATACTCTGTAGTATCTGAAACGGACAGCGAGCTTAAGCGATAAGACCCATTTATTACCCAAGTTCCAAATGAAGTGTTCATCGAGTAATCAATATCCATTTGGTAATTGATGGCCGAAAAAGAGTGACGATCGGGATCTTTACGACTTTCGAAATAAAGAGATTTTTGTCCACTCAAGTGAATGGATGAAGAGTTCTCTTCTCCTTGATAAAATTTCCAACGAATAGTTGGTCCAATAAAAACATTAACCCAACTAACGCTACCTAAGAGCTCATCTTCCCAAGTTCCTCGACCAGCATTGATATTGGCCCCAATTTGCAGTGGCCAATCATTGTTATAATAGGCTCGAGCTTCGTAGCGCTCTCCACTGGCCCGCGTTTGCGAACCTCTGAAAGCTTGGGCAAAGTAAGTTCCATCAATTGTTTCTCCACTAAGTTGGAAAGTGGCTTCAATGGGAAATATTCGCTCTTCTGAATTGGTGAGATCAGGTTTTTCATAAACAATGGTGGCATCGATCTGGGGGCTGAGCTTCAAATCTTCTTCGACTGAAACAAGCATTCTCGTATCGACGATATATTTAACTTTATTATCTTTACCATACAGAAAGGAGCGGCTTCCGCCTTCAATTTGCTCTCTCGCGACAACATAGATTGGCTTTCGCAAAATAAAATCTTGATCGTCTTCAACTCGAGTAATGACAGCTCCAGCACGCAAGCGAGCTTGAAAGGGCTTGGGAGACCATGGATTTACTTTGGGCGGAATGAGCTTGAGAACTCGATATCTTTTTTGGCGAGCAATTTCAGCCTCGTCCGTTAAGTGATCAATGGTTTTGAAATCGGCGGAGTTGAGTTCTTGATCGAGCCAATCATCAGTGAGCTCGATATTCTTCTCCTGTGCCAGCACAAGACTAGTTGAAGTAAGTAAAAAGAGTGCAGAAATCCATTTCAGCATATTCAACCATTGTAATCTATTTCTCGAGTCGTAACAGTAATTCTAAGGACGTAGTGCCGACTCTGATGGGCACATAATTCGTAATTAGTTGAAATTTGGTATCATAAAACCGACAAAAATTGTCGAATTGATCAGACTTTTTATTTGATTAAACTAGGGGAGCGGTAAAGGTATTAGGGAGAAACGGGAAATGAAAAAGAGTGACATCCTCTTTCGGTTACGAAGTCGTCCAAACATGATTAAAGTGCGAGACTTTCAAGTAAAATGTTATGCCTTTAATGGCCCTTTCGTGGCCCATAAAACTCCAGTCGTTATTCTGGCGGATTCTTTAATGCGTCCGACTTTTTTTGCTGAAGAAGTTGAAAAGCTTTTAAAAGATCGCCCCCTTATTGTGATTGATACCACAACAATGAGAAGCAACAATAATCAAGAAACGATAAGTGACCTATCGACCAGTCTTAAACATGTTTTAGAAGGGTTGGGAGTTGAAAGATCTATTGTTATGGGGATGGGATTAAGTTTTCCGTTGGCCTATCAATATGCCATCCAATATGAAAAATTTTGTGATCGTCTCATTATTGGTGGAGTTACTTCAGGCTTAAGAGATTCGATTAAAATCCAAATCCAACAGCAGATTGAGTATCTTAATCTTGGTGATCAGAAAAAATTTGCCCAAGGTTTGAGTCTTCTGTTTTCAAATTTTAATTTTAAAGATCGAATGGATCGTTCAGAATCTTATAGGACGATGTTTGAAAATTACTTGCGAAAATTAGATACGTCTTTAGTTCAAACTCTAAAGACTGAACTTGAGCAATACTCCCAAGCCAATTTGGCTACAGGTTTAGTTACTTGTCCGGCACTGATTATTCAAGCTGAGTATGACTCGGTAACAACTTGTCATGAGGGCTTTCAGTTCACCAAGAAATTCCAACAGCCTCAACTGGCCATTTTGGAATGCTTAGATCACTTAGCTCCTCTGCAAAATAAAAAAGTCATGGTTCGATTGCTTCGAAGATTTCTCTCTGATGAGTCTCTCAGCCGGATGACTGGTGTAGAACTTTATAATAAGAAAAATTATCCATTAAAGAGAATGCAACTCACTCCTCGCTACCAATTTCAGCAAGTGGGATTTATCGATGCCGGCAATGGAGTCTTAATTCCAGTTGAAGTGGTCGATATCAACCGCAATGGTTGTCGTCTGTTTACAACTTTTGCGGATCATAAGGACCTCAAAGGGCGAACCCATTTCAAGTTAACAATCCCTGATCGCGATCTTGAAACGGAAATCCTGCTTTTTGATCGTGGCGAAGGTGGATCCATGCGTGCCGTTTTTGTGCATGATGACACGGAGCAGTTCAAACGTTTTGAAAACGTCATCGAGTTGATTGCCATGGAATTTGAAGAGGTTCCACTTATTGCCTAAGGCGTTAAGCTCTCGGAATTGATCTTTTGAGCGATTGTTTCATTGGCGAACGACTGCGCAAAATGGTATGAAATTAGCTTATGGATAGTAATTTCATTCAGCATTTAGCAGTTAGTTTACCAGGTTTTCTGTTTGCAATCGTTTTTCACGAAGCTGCTCACGCTTGGATGGCCACCAAATTTGGTGACGATACCGCTAAATCTCAAGGTCGCCTTTCGCTCAATCCGGTCGTTCATTACGATTTGGTTGGAACGGTTATTTTTCCTTTAATTGGTGCACTAATGGGCGGAGTGATGTTTGGTTGGGCCAAACCAGTTCCGATCGATACACGCCGCTTTCGCAATGTTCGTTCGGGAATCTTTTGGGTTTCATTTGCAGGACCTGGAGCTAATATTTTATTGTCTCTTGTTTCCGCGCTTTTGATGGCCCTCGTTTATGCCAAAGTTCCCCAAACCTTTGAATTTTATGAAATTATTTTACTCATGCTGAAGAACTCAATGTTCATCAATATCATTTTAGCAGTCTTTAACCTTATTCCCTTTCCTCCTCTCGACGGTTCCAAAATGGTGTCGAGTATGTTGGACTATGAAGCAGCAAGAAAATATGAGGATTTGCAGCGCTACAGTTTCGTTTTTATTTTGATACTGTGGTTTACTCCGATTTTTAGTTATTTGTTACGACCCGCCATTTATTTCGGAAATCAAATGTTTGGGTTGTTTCTCCATTTATTAGGATGATGAAAAATGCTGGATACTAAGATCCAAGTTAAAACAGAAAATTTTGATGGCCCATTGGCCTTGCTTTTGGCGCTTATCCAGAAAGAGGAAATGGATGTTAGATCGCTTGATCTCACAACTATTACTAAGCAATACCTCGACTACTTGGCCCATATGCAAGACCTCAACTTTGATGTTGCAGGGGACTATCTCTATCTGGCTTCAACGCTCCTCCTTTTGAAATCAAAAAATTGCGTGACCGAAGAAGATCTCTCACGTTTGAAAGATCAAATAGGGGTTGAAGGCGATCTTAATATTACTTCTCAAGCCGACCTTATTCGTCGCTTAGAAGAACTTCAACACTTCCAAAAAATGGGAGAGCTGCTGTGGAATTTGCCTAAGAAAGGCCATGAGATTTTCACTCGTCCAAAAATTAATCGTCAAGAAATTATCAATTCAATGCTTGTTCCGATGGATCTTCAGAAATTGACTGAGTCCATGATGGATTTCTTGTTTAAGCAAAGAAGAAAATACACAGTCGTAAGACGCGACCGTTTATCAATTAAAGAAAAGTTAGCCTTCTTGAAGTCTAATCTTCAGAAAGGAACAGAAACGGATCTTGATTCGCTGATCGAAAAAGATGGCGGCAAGAATATCGACAATGTGGTTATTACTTTTATCTCCCTGCTTGAACTTGCACGTTTGAAAATGCTTGAAATTTTTCAAAATGAAGATCGTTCAACTATTTATGTGAATGTGACTCAGAATCTTCAAGATTTTGATATCGATTCAGCCAGAGGATTCGAAGAGGAAGGAGAAGCCGCTGGCCCAACTCCTGAAGAGCTTGAACTTCAAGCGATGATCGATGCTGAGCTCGCAAGTCAAAATGAAAGTATCCAAATTGTGGAAATGGCAGAAGATGAACCAGAAGAAGAAGACACATCCCTCGAACTTCAGGAAGAAGTTTTCGATGAAGATAGCGCAACTGAAAATGATGAAGACACACACAACACCCTTCACTGAGATTAAGAGAGACTAATCATGAACGATGAGACAATGAACGAGACAATTGAAATGGAATTTTTAAGCACTGATGATGAAATGGAACTTAATCTTGAGCTCTACCCATCGGAAGAAGATTTAGAATTCCCTTTAACTCCTTCAGAAGATGAAGTTCCTGCTTTCCAATTGGAATCAGAATTCTATGATCCAGAAAAACAAGAAGATCATTTATGGCAAGCTCGCACCGGCTTAAATAAAGAAACTCTTTGCGGAGCGATCGAAACAATTATCTTTATGTCTGAAAAGCCAGTGCCTTTAAATAAAATTCGCGCTGTGATCGATGAAGATCTTCCTTTGAGAGTTGTTCATGAGTCTCTTTCTCGTCTGCAAGAAGAATATGAAAGCAAGCACCATGGTCTGCGTTTAGTAGAAGTGGCTGATGGTTATCAGTTTAGAACAAAAGCGACATTCTCAAAGTATGTCCAAGATCTGTTTAAAGTAAATTCACTCGTATTATCTCCAACAGCTCTCGAAGTGTTGGCGATCATTGCTTATAGACAGCCAGCTGCGAAGACTGAAGTTGACAAGATTCGTGGAGTTGATAGTTCGCATATTGTTCGCGCTCTTATGGATAAACGTTTAGTAAAAGTTGTTGGTCGTTCTGATGAAGTCGGCCGTCCCGTTCTTTACGGAACTACGCCAGAGTTTTTAGAAGTCTTTAACCTAGCGAACCTTGGTGATCTTCCACCTGAGCACGAACTTGAGAGTATGTCTCAGCAGAATGTGGCCAAAATTAGTGATATCTCAACTTTGGTTCACACAGGTGACAAAGAGAAATTTAACTTTGATGAAATTTCTGAACTCGATGAGCTCTCAGAAGCGATCAAACTTATTTCCCCAGATACTCAGTTTACAAAATCTCTGCAAGACGAAGAAAAGAAGCGTCTTGATAAATCAGAGGGCGTGAAGACGGCCTTTGATCTTCTTGAAGAATATTTAGAGAAGCAGATGAACGAAAATCAAAACAAGATGGCTTCTATCTCGGAACTTTTCAGTGCCTACACTGATCCAAGTGTGATTACTGATCTTGAAGCTGGGCCGTTCAACCTTCCTGAAGCGGAAGAAGAGTTTGAAATGATCGACCTCGATACTGGTGAAACAGTGGCCGACGATGAAGATGAGCTCTTAAGTGCCGAAGATTTATTTGAAACCGAAGACCGCGAAGAACTCGAATTATCACGTGCCCTAGACGATGCTTTCAGCCGTCTGACAGGTGAGAAGCTCGATGATGAAATGGAAGACCTAGACCAAGACATGAATGATCTTGAAGAGTTAACAGATGAAATGGTAACAAAAGCCCAGGATCTGGACCTTGATCTGTCATTCATGAAGCAGGAAAATCTTTCTGACTTCGACTTGGACTCAAATGACACGTTTGACAAAGAGTCTTAAAGAACGCTAATTAGCTTCCATCAAGATTGTCTTGACCCAAATAACCGCCGTGAGGCAGATAGGAGGTCCTAGTGAAAGCTACGCCTGTTCGTTTACAAAAATTCATTGCAGATTGTGGAGTAACTTCTCGCCGTAAGGCCGAGCATATGATTACAAGTGGAGTCGTTAAAGTTAACGGCGACGTTGTGACAACTCTTGGAACTAAAGTTAATCCTGATTCAGATGTGGTTGAAGTCGAAGATAATGTCATCGATTCAAACCGTGTTGAACCTATTTATCTTCTTCTCCATAAGCCTCGTTGTGTGATGACAACTCTTTACGATCCGGAAGGACGTGAAACTGTTATTGACCTTATCAAAGGGGTGAGCGTTCGTATTTATCCTGTTGGACGATTGGATTATTTGTCAGAAGGACTACTTCTTATGACTAACGATGGAGAAGTTGCCAACTGGATCATGCACCCAAGTCGTGAAATTGAAAAAGTTTATGAAGTGAAAGTTTTCGGTGCTGTGACTCCTTCAATCATGGCCAAGTTAAAAGATGGTGTGATGACTGAAGTCGGCTTCTTAAAGCCAAAGTCAGTAAGGGTCATTGAGCAATTGGCAGGAAAGACTTGGTTAGAGTTTAGACTTGTTGAAGGTCGTAACCGTGAAATTCGTCGTTTGGTTGAAGCAGTTGGTATGACTGTTGATAAGCTCAAGCGTGTTTCTATTGCAGGCTTAACTTGTGACGGAATTTCTCCTGGTAATTGGAGATATTTAACAAAGAAGCAAGTACTCGCCGCACTTGGAATGAATGCCAATGGTGAGGTTATTGATAGTGTTGAGTATTGGACGGATAAGAAGACTATCGATCTGAAAAAGAAGGGTCCTCAGCAATCAACTGCTGCCGATGACAAGTCTTATTGGAAGTTTAGAAGAGAAACTTATTTTGAAACGGTAAAAGAGATACAAGATAAGAACGTTCAAATGGAAAAGGCCAAGAAAATTGAATTCTTTAAAGGGAAAGAAGATGCTCACCAAAAGCGTCAGTATAAGAAGATGCAACGGGGAAGTGTTAAAAAAGAAGTTAAGCAATTCGTACATGCTCAAATTGTCTAAAAAAGTAAAGGCCGCTTAAAGCGGCCTTTTTTATTTCAATATCTTTTAAAATTAATTGTCGTAGGTAACAACTTTTGAATTGGTCATATGCTCTTGAAGAATATCAACCGAAAATTCGATCGCTTGTTCCGCATAAGGAATTTTTGAGTCCTTCATAACATCAATAAAGTGAGCTTGCTTGATGATCGAGGCACACATTCTCATCGCCTCAGCTGCACTATCAAAATATTCTGACTCTTCGTCAGTTGTCATGATGTGAGAAAGGAGATTGGTTAGTGTTCTTAGTTGTCTAACTTGGGCGGGACTCATTGCCGTCGTGTCGATTTCGAAGTGAGTTTTCTCTTTTTTTGTTGTTACCATGTTATTCATCCTTCAATCAAAACTGTTCACCCATACCCTTTCGACATTATTTTCAATAATATTAGGAATTTAAGATCGAGCGGATTAGTCTCTTAATATCTCGTCTTTACAAACGATATCAACTTCACTAAGATGGGCCGATTCATCATTGATTTTCAATATGTTGACGCGGGGTGGAGCAGTTGGTAGCTCGTCGGGCTCATAACCCGAAGGTCGCAGGTTCAAGTCCTGCCCCCGCAACCAATCTTTCCAAAACTGTATTAAAATAATAAATAAATCGACTATTTCTTTTGGGAATTGAATTGCAAAAAGCGTCCAAAGCTCTTCTCTTTATCCTGCTCATATCTGCTCTTTCAGGCATCTCTTCATCGCTCTTTCTCTATGCGCTCAAAGCGGTGACCCATTTTCGTGAAGCTCATCTTTATCTCATAGCTTTCTTACCTCTCTTTGCTGTTTTACAACTTCATTTTAATTTGGATTGGGCCAGTCGTTGGAATTTATCTGTTCCAGATATCTTAAAAAATTCGACTGCTGCTCATCGAATCCATGAGGCCATGTCTGCTCTTTTCATTTTGGTAAGTTCTGTAGGGACTCATCTTTTTGGAGGTTCAGCAGGGAGAGAAGGTGTGGGACTTATTATGTCTGCCTCACTCATCGACCGATTCTGCGAGTATTTCTCTTCGCTTCTCAATCGATCAGTCATAATTAAGTGTGCGATTGCAGCAGGTTTTTCATCGATGTTTGGAACTCCCATGGCAGGTGCCATTTTTGCTGTAGAGCTGCTCGGTTTTGGATACAAATCATTTCTTTTTTGCTTAGCTTCGAGTTTTGGAAGTTCTTACGTTACTCATTTGTTGCATGCTCCCCACACCACTTATGTTGTTCAAAGTCCTCTGTGGAATTTCAATCTCGTTATTCCTCTATTGGTTATCGCGCTAGTAAGTGGAATAGGTGCTCGGGTTTTTTATTATGGACTAGCGTTAATGTCATTAGCTGCTCTAAAGGTCGTGAAAAATAAATTTCTCTTAGCCTTTGTATCAACAGTCTTCGTCATTGCAATTGCGTATTTTGGAAATCAGTTTCATCTCTTGGGAATTGGAGTATCACATATCCAATTGACTATGAGTGAAGCCGTTCCTCTAAGCGATGGTTTGTTAAAAATTTTACTTACTGTACTCACTATTGGAGTAGGGCTCAAAGGAGGAGAAGTGACTCCTTTGTTTTTTATAGGAGCTTGTTTGAGTAACTCTATCGGGGCTCATCTGGGATTCCAACCGCTGTCTGTCTGGAGTGGCTTAGGATTTGTGTCCGTTTTTGCAGCTGCCACAAATACTCCTTTGGCTTCAAGCTTTGTAGCACTTGAGCTCTTTGGTCCCCAATATTTACCTCTGGCTCTTATCACTTGTTTCTTGTCAAAGTTGATTATGGCCAAAAAAAGTATATACCGTACTCATTAATTCAGAATTATTTTTTCAGATCTCATCATTCGTTCTAAAATGTCGATAAGTTATCATGGAGAAAGAGCTGGAATTGTTAAAAACAGATAATCCGAAGTTAAAATCTCTCGGAGATTGGATCGCAATGAATTTCATTGTCTTCCTTGCTTATTTTTTCTTCGCGAAGTTGGGCAGCTTATTTGCTACTCCTCCGGGATATGCAACCATTCTTTGGCCATCGGCTGGAATCGCTGTTTTTGCCATGATGTATCTTGGGAAAGATGTCTGGCCAGGAATATTTCTAGGTTCATTTCTTTACAATTTTATTCTCATAAACCAAACACTTCCCGATATAAGTCAATTTTCTTTAATAGATTTTCTTACTTGTATAGTAATCGGCTTAGGAGCTTTTTTGCAGGCTTTTATCGGATCACTTCTTGTGAGAAATATTTTAAGAAATAAAGAAAGTTATTACTCATCAAAAAATATTCTCATTATGCTTTTGATGATTGGACCAGCTTCTTGCCTTATCAATTCAACCATTGGGGTCAGTATTTTATTTTTCGCAGGAAGAATAACTTCATTTCAATATTTGGAAAGTTGGTTAACATGGTTTGTTGGTGACGCCATTGGAGTTATGGTATTTACGCCAGCTTGTTTTATATTGTTAACGCCTATTTATTGTATCAATTGGAATCGCAAACTACTTGCGATATTGCCACTCGTTATAGCGTTTAGTGCCTCTGTCATTGCTTACTCTGTCGTAATGAAAAATGAAAAAATGCATGCTACTTTAAAATTTGATAATGCAGCCAATGAATTGGTTTCTAAACTTAATAATAAGTTTCAAGACTATTCCAACTTACTCTACTCATTAAAAAGCTTTCATTATAGTTCGGCTTCAGTTGATACCGAAGAATTTTCAACTTTTTCCAATACCTTGATGGAATTATCAGGGGCAGTCTTTGCCATCGCCTGGGCTCCAAGAGTAAATAATGAAAACTTAGCAGCCTTCTCAGCAAAAATGAAAAAAAAATTTCCTGAATTTGACGTTGTCGAAAAAAATCAGCTAGGCGATTTTACCAATGTCGCAAAGAGAAGTTTTTACCTACCGGTTGTGTTTGTGGAACCTTTTGCTGATGGAAGAGACCAAGCATTGGGTTTTGATTTGATTTCACAACTAGATCGTCGAACGGCAATCTTAAGCAGTATTGAAAAAGGAAACATCGTTACATCAAGCCCCGTTAACTTGATTTCAGATGATGAGGAAAAAAAATCAGTGATCCTTTTTCTACCTATCTTTAAAAATAAAATTAAGTCCTTTGAAAACTTTGAAGGAGTTTATCTAACTGCGATACGCATGGAAGATGTTTTTCATATCGTTAATCCTGGCTTGATTGATCTCTTTGACACTCTTACTTTTGCAGATATTACTGATACCGTTAAGCCACAAGAGCTTTATCATTATGAGGATAAAAATTCTCGAGATAATCATGATGGTATTCATTGGACTCAGAAAATAAGTTTTGGGGAAAGAATTTTTGAACTAAAGGCCTTTATTACAAAGTCGAAGTTGTATGCGGGGTTAACTTGGCCAATCTGGTTGACTTTAACATTTGGTATGTTTCTCACTGGCATTTTAAGTGCCTTTGTTTTGGTCATCTTTGGTCGTTCACGCCTGCTTGAAATTGAGATTGAGAAAAATACCAAGGAAATTAGAATTCAGCGAGAGCACGCAGAGCATATCAATCGTTTCAAAAGTTTGGGTATTATGGCCGGTGGAGTTGCCCACGAAATCAATAATCCACTGATGATTATTGCAGGTAATGCGACAGTTCTAGCTAAAATTTTAGAAAAAGAAAATGTTCATAATCCAAGAGCCTTTGAATCGATTGGAAAAATTAATAAGACTGTGGAAAGAATCAGCCGAATTGTGAAGGGTCTTTTGGCCTTGTCTCGAGACCCATCTCAAGATCCTTTTGAAACAAATCAATTTAAAAATATTGTTGATTATGGAATGTTGCTCTTGTCAGAAAAGTATCGTGCTTTTGGTGTCACGCTTAAGCAGACAGGCGAGATAGACTTGCCCATCAATTGTAAGTTTGCCCAAATCGCACAAGTCTTAACTGCTCTATTACAGAACTCTCTTGATGCCGTTCGAAATTTAGACAACCCCTGGGTTGAAGTCAGTTGTGTCGATTTAGGTGAAGAAGTTGAAATTAGCGTTATGGACTCAGGCACTGGTCTAAGTCAGGAAGTTCAAGAGAAGATATTCACTCCCTTTTTCACCACGAAAGACGTGGGAGAGGGAACTGGCTTGGGCTTGTCAATTTCGAAGGGAATTATTGAATCTCATGGAGGGTCTCTGGTTTTTGATCCGACTTCGCCTCATACTCGCTTCATCATCACTTTGCCCAAGCATCAGGCAAAGGTTCTTAATTTTGGCTAAGAAGAATTAATTGTGGAGCGCAGCAATACTGGAAGTCTCGTCTTCTTTTATGGTAAAACTTTAGACTATGGAAAAAATGAAAAAGACACTTTTATCAGGTAGTACTGTCACTGGTGATTTGACCATCGGTAATTATATTGGGGCCATCAATAATTGGAAAAAATTACAAGATGATTACAATTGTTTTTATATGGTCGCTGACCTCCATGGTTTAACTGTCTATCAAGATCCGAAAGCCTTTAAAGAGCGTTCACTTAGTTTTTTTGCTCAGTATATTGCACTTGGTTTGGACCCTGATAAAAATACAATTTTTCTCCAATCTCATATCCATGAGCACGCAGAGCTGACTTGGATACTTTCATGCTTAACTCCTATGGGTTATCTCAATCGTATGACTCAATTTAAAGATAAGTCGGCAAAGAATGAAAAGAATATCAATGCCGGTCTTTATACCTATCCGGTATTGATGGCTTCGGACATTCTTTTGTACCAGGTTGATTTGGTGCCAGTGGGCGAAGATCAAAAACAACACTTAGAACTTTGTCGCGATATCGTCTCTTTCTTTCAGAATCGCTATGGCGAAACGTTTAAGTTACCAGAGCCCTATATTGCAAAGATGGGGGCGAGAATTATGTCGCTTCAAGATCCGACCAAAAAAATGTCCAAATCCGACGATAATCCAAACTCTTTTATTTCAATCATTGATCCACCAAAGACTATTATTAAAAAAGTGAAGTCGGCTGTGACTGATTCTGGAACGGAAGTTAAGTACGATGAGGAGAAGGCGGGAATTTCTAATCTTTTGACGATGTATTCAGTTTTATCAGGGAAAACAATATCTGAAATTGAAAATGATTATGTTGGAAAAATGTATGGGCATTTAAAAATCGATTTGGCGGACTTGGTTGTTGAAACCCTAAAGCCAGTTCAAGAAAAATATGCAGATTTAATGAAGAACAAAGACCATCTCCATCAACTGATGAAGCAAGGTTCTGAGAAAGCACGAGTCGTAGCTTCAAAAACTCTTGATACTGTTTACGATAAAGTCGGTCTGTACCCGGAACACTTTTAATGGAAAATAAGATTGAAATTGATGATCTTGATCGCAAGATTTTAAATCGTCTGCAACAGGATTCACGTTTGTCATATCAAGAATTGGCGAGAGAGCTGATTGTATCAGGTGGTACCATCCACGTTCGAGTTAACAAGATGAAGGAAGCGGGAATCATCCAAGGTTCTAAGCTTGTGATTGATTTTCAAAAGCTCGGTCTTGAAGTGACGGCTTTTGTGGGAATCAATCTTGGAAGTGCAGGAGATTATCCCAACGCTTTGAAGAAATTAAAAAAATTTCCAGAAATAACAGAAGTTCATTATACGACAGGTAATTACAGCATGTTTGTTAAAGTTGTGGCGAAGTCGACTAAGGATCTTCATCTTTTTCTGATAGAGAAGCTTCAACCAATTCCAGAAGTACATTCGACAGAAACTCTCATATCACTTGATTCACCAATAGACAGGGACCCACAAGTTCCTTAGGAGCCTTCCATGGGAAAAGTCGCTTTAACTAGACTCGATGATGTTTCACCTTTTAGAAAAGTCGCCATGGGCACTTGGAAAACGGCAAAAGATCCTTCCGTGTATGGAATCGTCGAAATTGATATGCAAAAAACGCTTGAGCAGCTTCCCGATTATTGTCAAAGGCATGAAGTGAAAATTACTCCGGCCCATCTTGTTGGTCGGGCTATCGCACGATGTATGAAAAATCGCCCCGAAATTAATGGCATGATTCGAGGGAGTCGGATTTATCTGCGAAAAAATGTGTCGATATTTTATCAAGTGAATATTCCGGGAGAAGGAACAGATAAAATTAAAAAAGCAACGCTCTCAGGTGCCATTCTTCACGAAGTCGAAAAGATGAGCACCGCTCAAATTTCTCAAAACTTGTTTGATAAAGCAGCGCAAATTAGGGCGGGAAAAGATAAGGAACTGGCTAAAAATCTCAACATGTTCAAGTATCTCCCTTGGTGCTTATCGCGCTTTTATTTAAATCTAGCTTCATTCCTCATTTATGGTCTCAATTGGAATCTTGCTTGGGCCGGTATTCCGAAAGACCCTTTTGGTTCCATCATGATCACTAATGTTGGAAGCCTGGGAATTGACCTCGCTCTTGCGCCACTTTGTCCATACACTCGTGTTCCCCTTCTGCTCACCCTTGGAAGTATTCAAGAGAAAGCATGGGTAGTGAACGGAAAAGTGGAAGTGCGCCCTATCCTTCCTATCGGTGTCACTTTTGATCATCGCTTGATTGATGGTATTCACGCCTCTCAAATGGCCCAAGAATTTAAGAAATGTTTTGCAGAGCCTGAGAAATATCTCTTTAACGACTAATTATTTGTGATAGGGATGACCTTGAAGAATGGTTTGAGCACGGTAAAGTTGCTCGACTAAGACCACTCTCGCTAATTGATGGGGGTAGGTGAGTAGGGACAGTGACATCTTTTCATGAAATAAGGCCTGAACCTCGCTTCCATGACCAGAAGCTCCACCAATAATGAGTATAAGATCGGAACCCGCTTGAAAATGTTGATCCAACCATTGGGCCAATTGAACTGAGTTACGTTCGCGCCCTTTTTCCATCATGCCAATGATTTTAAGAGCTGCTGAATTTTTCTGAATGTCTTTAACTTTTAAAATTATGTCTCGCGCTTCAAGATCGAGATCTTCAGCATAAGCTTTGCATTCATGAATTTGAATTTGAAAAAGTTGAAGACGCTTTAAATACTCAGCTTCAAAATCGCGCAGACCAGACTCTCGCAACTTTCCGGTTGTGAGAATATGAACTGTTCGCATGATTTAGAAATAGCCTTTATCTTCGCTTTGTTCTTCAGGCCCTGAGAAATAATACTCTTGAGGAATTTTGATTTGAGGACAATTTTCATAAACTTCATCAAGACCATAATTATCGCGAGCAAGATCCATAAAGATGTGAACAATGACGTCACCAAGATCAAGAAGAATCCAATCAGATTCTCTTAGGCCTTCAATTGAGACAGGAAGTGTTCCATGACGCTTAAATTGAAAAAGGATTTCTTGCGCCATTGAAGTGGCTTGTGTCGGGTTACTGGCTGAACCAATGATAAAATAATCAGCAAGCGAAGATCTCTTGCTTACATCAAGGACCTTAAGATTGAAGCCTTTGAAGTTACCCATTACCCAGGCACAGGCCATGGCATTGTTGAGCGGAAGCTCAAGTTTTGGGTCTTGGATGATTTTATCAAACTCAATCTGAGTGTAGGTATTCGACATAATTTAAATTCCTTTATTCGTAGATAGCCTTTAGCATCAATTGCTTCACGAGGTCAACATTGCGACCGGAAACAGAAGATAAGGGAACAACTTTTTTGTCTAATTGTTCCTCGAAAAAGGTCTGAAATTTTTGGATTTCTTCCTCTGTCATGGCATCAATTTTGGTTAGGCATATGATTTCGCGCTTTTGCGCTAATTCAGTATTGTATTTTTCTAATTCTGTTCTCACGACCACGTATTGATCGAAAGCTTCATACTCTTCAAGACACCATGAAACGTCCACTAAATGAACGAAGGCCTTAGTTCTTTCGATATGTTTTAAAAATTTGATCCCTAGGCCTTTTCCTTCAGAAGCATCTTCAATGAGCCCTGGAATGTCGGCGATCACATAAGACTTGTCTTCCATTTTGACCACGCCAAGGTTTGGTTCCAACGTCGTAAAAGGGTAATCTGCTATCTTTGGCCTTGCTGCTGAGACTACAGATATGAGAGTTGATTTACCGGCATTCGGCATACCAATAAGAGCGATGTCAGCCAGAAGCTTAAGCTCGAGTTCAACCTCAAGCGAAACTCCTGGATCTCCCTTTTGGGCAAACTTTGGAGCTTGATTGGTTGAAGATTTAAAATTGACATTCCCAAGTCCACCGCGACCACCGTCAGCGAGTAAAACTTTTTGTCCATGCTCAGTTAAATCAGCAAGGATGACTTGAGTATTAGCATCGCGAATGAGAGTGCCAATAGGAACTTTTAAATAAATGTCTTCGCCATATTTTCCGTTCTTTTCGCCACCGGCACCTTTTTCACCATCTTCAGCTCTAAAAACTTTTTGGCCTCTAAAATTAACGAGCGTATTCATGTTTTCATCAGCTTCAAAATAAACGTTACCGCCAGCTCCGCCGTCGCCACCATTGGGTCCACCGAAAGGCACGTGCTTTTCACGTCTGAAACTAACGGCTCCATCGCCGCCATTTCCTGACTGGATTGTAATTTTGACTTCGTCGATGAATCTCATGTTAAAACATCCAATTATCTTTGCTTAAAAAAAAGGGGAATTCCTAAGAATTCCCCTCTTCGCATTTACTTTAAATTAAAGACTAAGCTGGAACGATGTGAACGATCTGCTTCTTCTTGTTCCACCAAGTGAATTTCACTTGACCGTCACAAAGAGCAAACAAAGTGAAGTCACGTCCCATGCCAACGTTTTCACCAGCAAGGAAATGAGTTCCACATTGACGAGCGATGATGTTACCAGTGATAACTTTTTCGCCGCCGTATTTTTTTACACCGCGCATTTTTGGGTTTGAATCACGCCCGTTCGAAGTAGAACCGCCGGCTTTTTTGTGTGCCATAATTGACTCCTAATTATATCAAAACTTATTTTTTTAAATGTTTCTCAGCGTTCTTTGATTTTGCATCGATCTTAGCAGTGTTGCCCTGACCATCAGCAATCTCAGTAATCAAAAGAGCAGTATACTCTTGTCTATGACCTTTCTTACGCTTGTAACCACCTGGACGACGCTTGAAAACGATTTCCTTGCGGCTTCTGTCGTTTCTTAAAACTTTTGCAGTCACTTTCGCGCCAGCTACGTTTGGTGCGCCAACAAGATTCTTGTCGCCACCTACAAATAACACTTGGTCGATTGTGATTTGTTTTCCGGCTTCTTCATTGAGCTTTTGAACATCCAAAATATCGCCAGCCTGAACGCGATATTGATGTCCTCCGATTTGCACTATTCCGTACATGATGTACTCCTTAAGTATTTGACAAAACAAGGAGGTCATTAACTGACACTTGGCCCTTACTTTAGTCGATTTGAACCTATGGTTTTTAGAACTTCTCTCTCTCCCTGTCAAGAAAATCGCAATTTGCTGCTTAATGCCAATCGCGCTTTTGCCGATAAGATCTATGGACAGGAGAAGCAAAGACCATGGAGCCTAGTAAATTAGCATATTTTCAGTACTTTAAGGAACAAAATCTTCCCTTATTTATTAAGGTTGATTTGTCCCAATTTGACCCTTCGCTCTACTCACTTTTAGTGAGATCGCGCTTTACTGAGCTCAAAGGAGTTGAAGTTGAAGCCGCTGAACAGACAGTGAAGAAGAATGTCCACGGTAGAGTTCTTTCGTTGGAATTGGCCGGGCCTATTACCGCGCGACAATTGGATGCTCCAAGCGAGAGCGATCGTTTTGGCCTTGAATCAGTAACTCCACGAGATAATTTTAAAGTATATCGCTACAAAGGTTTTGCTTTGATGATGTATGCATTTTCGGTGAAAGAGTGGCGTCTCGGTGCTTTTAACGATTTTGCAGATAAATCCAATGCCTTTGCCGCCCATCAAGTGATCAATCGCTTTTTGTCTTTGGCCTTAACGCCATTGGGATTTTTAGGTCTCTGGGCCGTACCTGTTGAAGAAGGTCTGGTCGTCATGCGTTCGCGTGAAAGTAAGGGCGAAGCCGTCTTTATTGATGTTCTTAATCGTAAAGTGTTCACCCTTGATGGAGTGAAGCCAATTAAATCGCGCTTTAAAATATTGAGACTTGATCCCAATCTTTTTGATCGCAATATTCGTATGTCTAATGAAGAGTTGCTGAGTTTCTTAACTGTCAATTCAACTTATTTTGATTATCAGGGACCATCGATTCCTGTGCGCCAAATGCTGCAGAGTTTTGCTCGCTTATGTGATGGACTTATTCATCCAAAAGAAAGCTTTAAGCATCGTTCTGACTTGTCATTGTGATCGGCCAGTGTCACTCTAGAGGGCATGGTAATTCAAATTGATCCCGTCATTTTTTCGCTAGGGCCACTGCAAGTTCGTTGGTACGGATTGATGTACGTTGTTGGCTTTATGATTGCGGGACATCTTTCAAAAAAACTCATTGAGAAAAACTATTTTAAAGTTCCTATGGAAAAAGTGGATTCTCTCATTATGACCATGCTCGTATGCATGTTCATTGGCGCGCGTATCACTTACGTCTTTGTTTACAACTGGGAATATTATAGTCAAAACCTCTCTGAACTTTTATCAGTTTGGAAAGGCGGTTTAAGTTTTCACGGAGCTTTAGTAGGACTGCTTGTTGGCGGCCTTATTTTTGCTCGCAAGAATAAAATTTCTTGGGCGCAAACCATGGACGTAACGGCGCTAGTCGGTTGCCCCGGATTGTTTTTTGGTCGTATGGGTAATTTCATGAATGGGGAACTTTACGGTCGCGTTACTGATGTTCCTTGGGCCATGATCTTTCCAGCTGGTGGTCCACTTCCTCGCCACCCCTCTCAACTTTATGAAGGAATTCTTGAAGGTATAGTTCTTGCGTTGATTCTTTGGTTTTTGCGTTCAAAAGTTAAATATTATGGCTACCTCGCAGTCACATTTGTTATGGGTTATGGATTTTTTAGATTCATTGTTGAATTTTTTAGAGAACCAGATGCTCAACTTGGTTATTATTTTGGATTTATGACCATGGGACAAATTCTCTGTACCTTCATGGTAATTGGTGGAGGGGCAACTCTCTTTCTCGTTCGAAAGTTGAAGCTCGAGAATTAATTATCTTTCAATGTTGAAAATTGTTGAACTAAGGGCTCCACAGCTTGGCCATTGGGTGGAGTTAATGCCGTACCGGTAAAATAGACGGGAAAACAAGTGATGGTGCAAGCCCCAGTATAAGTCATTTTCATATTTTCTTTTTCATTCCAAACGTAAACCGCATTACTTTCTCGTTTGAAATAAAGATCCTGTTTTCCATAACGATTAATGAGAGATTGATGAAAAACATCATGCAGAAAATAAGAGGGGAGGCGGGCCAAAAAGTCGACCACTTGTCCGTTTGCGATTTGAACAAAAACGGGAAATTTATAGCGAATATGAGAGACATAAAAGCGCTTGGTTTGAACACCCTTATTGTCCTTAATGAAATCACCTTTGCCATATTTCTTCTCAACTTCATCGAGCGTTTTACCAACGTAAAAATCTTTTAAAGTGTCGAGAGAGAAGTCATAATTTGGCGGATCAACTTTTGCCCAAACCATAACACTCAAGTAAAGGAGGATAATCTTGCCCATAAAAATATTTTACATCGATTGGCCATCTACAGCTTTGGATGGCCAAAAATGCCCTAATATTTTGGCTTTATACGGCCCAACCCCTTAAATCTAAGCATTTCAAGCCCTTATTATCCTGAACGGGGTTGACCTAAGCCCCCTTTACTAGAGAAAATAGAGAGAAGTTCGATTTTTGTCGAACGTCCATGGAAGGCCAAAATTTAAGGATTAACTGCTCATGAAAAAAGTCATTGTTCTACTTTCACTTACAGTCCTATGGAGCTGTGCCCACAAGAAAGTTGAAACCTCAACAGAAACTCCAAAAGCAGCTGAGGTTGTGGATGAGAATTCTAATAGAGGCAAGGTGCTTGCTTCGAAGCGAACAGCTGTCGAAAATGATGATCCTTCACGAATCATTGGAACTTCAAATATTGGTGGTGAGCCTCATCATTATGAAGGTAAAGCCTATTATCTTTATGGTGCTGAACATTTGAATCTTGAGAATTATTATTTTGATATTCCTGTCGTTTACAACGATGCTGTCAAAAAATGGATTAATTATTTTCTCGATCGCGGTCGCGATTATTTTGAAAGATATTCTGCGCGTGCAGGAAGATACGCTCCTATTTTAGGACAAATTTTAGAAGATCATGGTCTCCCGCGGGATTTAATCTTTCTAGCAATGGCAGAATCAGGTTTTCAAAACAATGCTAAATCCTGGGCCCGCGCCGTTGGTCCTTGGCAATTCATGCCTTATACAGGTAAGCGCTATGGTCTTAAAATCGATTGGTATGTTGATGAGAGACGTGACCCGATCAAAGCTACAATTGCTGCCGCCAAATACCTCACTAAACTCTATAAAGATTTTGGTTCATGGGAATTGGCTGCCGCTGGTTACAATGCAGGCGAAGGAAAAATCTCACGTGCCATTTCTCGCTACAAAAGTGATAGCTTTTGGGAAATTCGAAACGGGCGTTATTTAAAGGCAGAAACTAAAAATTATGTTCCGAAAATTATGGCGTTGGCGATCATTGGGAAAAACTTAAAGTCATTTGGCTTTGAAGATATCGAATTCCATGAGCCACTCGACTTTGAAGAAATTGAAGTTGGAGGAATGACAGACATGTTCCAAGTGGCTTCAAAAATTGATGTTGATATCGAAGAGATGCAACGCTTGAATCCAGAAATTCTTCGTTGGTATACTCCACCAGGTGAAAATTACAAATTGAGAATTCCAGTTGGTCAAAAAACAGTTTGGAATGATTGCTGTTCATCTCAGCAATGGTTGGCTTCTGAGTTTATGGAATACAAAATTCGAGGCAACAGTGCTTCACTCGCCGATGTGGCTAAAAAGTTCAAAATTAAAGATCAAAATGTACTAGCGACGCTCAATAATGTTGGAAGCAAGAATGCCGTTTTCAAGCACGATACCGTTGTTCTCTTGCCCTTTAAGAAAGGCCAGGACATAAAAGACAATATGTATGCAGATCTTTATGAGAGACCACGTAAAGATGTCGTCAGAAGAACGACTTATCACAAAAGAATTAAAACGGCTCAACGCAAGGCCAAACCTATTAAAAACCCAACTCAATACTATACAGTAAAAAGAGGGGACACTTTATGGGATGTGGCCAAAAAGACCGGAACTTCACTAGACACGATAATTGTCAGTAACTTGGACCTCATTCGTCGTCGAATGATCCGTGCCGGCGACAGACTCGCTGTTCGCTAAAAAAGTTAGAACTTTTGATGTTTTCATCCCATCCAGAAGCTTGTAGCATTTATTAGATCAAGTTTATCAACTACAAAGCTTTTGGAGACATTTCATGTCGTATTCTGAAATATTGAAACTTAAGAAAGAAGAGAAAAACACTAGAGAGAGAATCTTTGCTCGTCATATTGTGGTTGGAGAAGATGTTTTTGCTGTTTCTCTCTATCAAACTCTCGTCCAAAAATATGGAGAATCCGAAGTTCGGATCCTTACTGACCGCACATTAAACCAAGAAGAAATCTATCCAAAAGGGCCATCACCTCTTAGAGGCGAAGCTTCGATCAAATTGATGGAAAAACTCTTTCCTCATTTAACTATCTCCAGCATCGAGAAATCCTCAGTCTTTTTTAAAGACATGGAATTCAAGCCTTTTAGTGGCAGAGCAAAATCAGAAAAACTCTTATGGTCTGAAGACTTCTTCGTCGCTCCTCGAGCGATCATTGACTGGAGTGCTGTTTGCCCGGTTTTAAATGACCAAGAAGCACTTCAAAAAATGGATCAAGTTCGTCTCAATTATCTCTTATCAGGAATAAAGAAAGTTGAACCAAACGATCTGGTTGAACCTGCTCATTTTCAACTTCAAACCACCAAAGGTTTAGATATTGAATGTGAAAATCTTTATTGGGGACGTGGACCACTTTCTTTCCTCGATCTTTTTCAAAATAAAGAACTCCTATCAGATCAATTCATTGAATTTTGTGAGCACACGAGAACACCCTCTACACTTCATATGAAGTTCGAGTTTGAAACGCCAATTACTGATATGACTGAAACAATCTTTATTCCTCTGAGCTACACTCATGAGTGGGGACATTTCATAGGAGAGTTTACTGAAGCTAGCGAAGGTAAGCAGATCGCTGAATTTATGTGCTTCGTGGATCCTGAACATAATGATGAAGAAGAACTCTCGAAAAAAGTACGGATGCTTAAAAAATCACTTGAGAAAATTTTTGAGAAATTCAACGGTACAAAGTATGTAGAATTTATTTCCTTAATAGATTCTTCTCCTTCATTAACTATAGATGATACAGCCTATGGTCAGTTAGCTTCTGAATTAGATCATCTAAAGATGGTGGCCACTAATGCTCCTTTAATTAACTTTGATATCTTAGATACCGAAGCAGAGATCGCTTCAAGTGAAATTCAATTTTTTGCGCGATCAATGGCGAACATGAGATCAATCGAAGCTTCTCTCTAAAATTTCAAAAAATTAAAAAATAATTAAAAAAGCCTCCAATGTGAGGCTTTTTTTATAATTATTGTTAAAAATATTTTCGACAAATATTGAATTATTTCACCTTTTAAAGCGTCTAAACTTTGACACTCTCTTCTATGCGAGACGTAAAAAAAAATAGTCAAAGCCAAATTTAAGCGATGGCCACAACTGTCTGCAACGTTTTAATCAAAATGTTTAGATGTTCGAAGATTCCGTGATTACGTGAGTTATTTTATAAGTAAAATGTCGTTCGAATGTTGAGTGATATCAGCCGTTTGCTAGTTGACAAACATTTTGAGCAGGACGACAATTTTATAAAATAGATAAAAATGTTTTTGGTTAGTTTACGAATATAAACACAGGTTACACCTAGGGATGTAACCAAAAATTTCAAGGAGAAGATGGATGAAAAAACACGTATTGATTGCTACTGGATTAGCAGTCCTATCAACAAGCGCTTTCGCTACGAAAGCTCGTATGACTTCTTTAGGTCAAAGCTCGACTTACGGATCTCAGTATTTACAAGACACACGCAATATCTTCAGAAATGCTTCTGAAGTTAATGCTATGAAAAACTACGTAGTAACTGAATGGGGTCCAAACACAACTGCAGAAGGTGGTTTCTTCCGTGAAGCTGGTTCATTTTCTTATGGTTTATACATGGGATCAGAGATCAACACTTTCAATACTGAAAGAACAACTGCAGCTCAATTAGGTCATACATTTACTAATACTTTCTTAAAGCATGACAACTCATTGGATCTTTTCTTCGCTGGCGACGCTGGTGTTGAATGGGGTGCAAGAGTTCATTATGCTAACGGAAAAGATGAGCAAACTGTTGCAACTGTTGCTCATAAGCATTCAGCTTTAGGTCTTGGTCTTGGTATGGGAATGGGCGATATTAAAGCTTATTTCAACATGACTTTAAACGACAAGTCGGAAGGTGCTGATGCAACTGGTGACAAGTTTGAAGCTAAAGATATGCTTGCTGGTGCTTCATACAATTGGATGGGATATGTATTCTCAGCTGAGTATGCTGCTAACGGTTATGAAGTAACTCCAACTGGAATTGCTAAAGGTGAAGTTAAGAATACTGATTTAACTATCGCTGTTGGTAAAACTAAGGAAATCTCTGCTACTTCAAGAATGAACTGGGATGTTAATTACAATACTGGTGATGCAAAAACTAAGAACGTAGCTGGTGCAGCTGAAACTAAAACTAAGCACACAAACCTTCCTGTTACTATCGGTTTTGAAACTGATGCAACTTCATGGTTAGTACTTAGAGGATCAGTTTCTCAAAAAGTATTATTCAACGAAACAAAAGATAACAATGGTAAGAAGAAAACCAATGCAGATACTACATCTGTAATCGGTGGTGCTACATTGAACTTTGGAAAGTTGAAAGTTGATGGATCTCTTGAAGGTTCAAACGCTGCTGGTGGAAAGTTGAATGCTTCAACATTGCTTGCAAACGTTGCTGTTCACTACTGGTTCTAATTTTTCTTAAAAGATTTATTTCTTTAATGAACCCTCTCTTCGGAGAGGGTTTTTTATTTTACAGACAAAAATATTTAGCTCAGAATATATACATAAGATTTTTTTAATCAAGGAGTGTCCATGCGCAAGCATTTACCGGCGATTTTAATGTTATCTATATTATCAACTTCAGCTTATGCAACAAAGGCCAGACTTCAGGGTTTGGGAGAAGACGTTGAGGATGGTACTTTTTATATTCATGATGATCGTGCCGTTTTTATGAATGCCGCTCAAGTAAATAACTACTCAAATAAAATGTTACTTGAATGGGGTAACCAAGCTACTGCTACGGCTGGTGCAAGTTCTGCAGATACAATTCAAACTACTGAGGCTCAAGGTGGTATGTTTTTTAAAACCGGAAATTTAAATTACGGGATTTACCTTGGAAACGAGTCAAATACAGCTAACTTACTAAGAATTTCTGCTGATTCTGGTGCAACTCCAAACTTCAATAAAAATGATAACGTCGTTGATCTTTTTGTCGGCGGTGGCAGTGACCTTATGTGGGGAGCCTCATTTAATTACGCTAAATACGAAGACATGCAAGGTACTAATCAAATTACTGACGATGCGATGGGGATTCGTTTAGGAGTAATGAAAGACTTATGGGAAGCATATGCAAACGTTTCTTTGAAAGGAGAGGCTGAAGATAAAGTTGCTCAAGATAAGTTTGATGGTAAAGGCGCTTATCATTTGGGCGGTTCATACGGATTGAATGAGGAATCAAAGATTTTTGCAAGTTATAAAACTTCAAAATGGGATATTAAGCAATCTACAACTACTTATGGGGCAAGTTATAGTCGAATTGATGCAGGATATGGACTTACTAAAGAAATGGGAATTGGAACTCTTTATACAAGTCTTCGTTTTAATACAATCAATGTAGAAGTGAAGCACCCATCTGGCACAGCTACTTTTAAGCGCAAAATTATTCCTATTCAAATTGGATACGAATTCAAAGCTAATTCTTGGCTAACTCTTAGAACTGGTATTTCTCAGAACTTGTATGGTGAAGTAGATCAAAAAAATCTAGCCAACATCAACGCCACTGCAAGAACATTGGTAACTAGTGGATATGGAAATGCAGGGAAAACAGCTGATGGTAAAAGTTCATTTATTGATTCAAGCAATGTAAATGCTGGGGCAACATTTGATTTTGGTACTATTTCACTAGATGGGGTACTTGGTTACAATACCGCCCTTTCTGCTGAAAATGGAAAATTTAACCTTACAGATATGATGGCTCGCGTGGGTATGACTTACAATTTCTAATCCTTGGAAATTTTTTGGTTACGTAAAAAAGAACCCCGCGAAAGCGGGGTTTTTTTGTGTCTTTTAAAATTCTTGATTAAAACAGTTTACTAGGTTGAGCGAAAATTTGCCGGATAGGTCTGCGCTTAGAGTCGGGGTAAAATTAAGAGGAAATTTGTTTATCCCGGAGGGTGTGGGTTATGAAGATTCTTTTGATTTCGCTTATGGTGATGCTTAGTGTGTTTTCTTTTTCTGGCGATGTCCAAGCTAAGGACAAGTCAGGTAAGAGCTTAGAACAGGTTCTAAACGAGCTTGGAGATGATGCTTATTATGAAGATAAGCCAAATTGTCATGAGCAGAATTGTCGTCACATTCCTTATGAGTATGAGACAGAGTGGTTGTGGTTGTCGAAGGCTGAGAAGTTAAGACGTCGCGTCCGCAATGTTGAAAAAAGAAATGAATGGTTAAAGAACTCTGGAAAATTTCCTACTTCAAGCGAGATTGAACTTAGCCGTCTGGCCAAGGAAAGATCTCAGTTGGAAGCAACACTTAAGGCGCAAGCTGAAGATCGTGATCGTATTGATCGCTCAGTAGCTGAAAGTGATAAGAAACTCGCTGAGCTTCAGAAGAAGCGCGAAGAGATCCTAAAAAAGAAAGAAGTTCTGATGGCGCAAGCAAGAAAACTTTTTGATGAATCTGATGCCGCTGCCACAGGTTCGCCTTCTTTAACTGAGAGAATCACGGGAACGAATCCACGCATGGATGCAGAAGATAAGAAAAAAATTGAAACTCTTGAAGCTACTAGAAAACAACTTCGCACGATCATGGATCAAATTGGTGATTTAAATGATGATGTTTTAGATTTGGAAAAGAAAAATCTCGGAGCGAAGACTCAATTAGTGGGTGTGACTGCTGATTTAGAAAGGGGACAGAAAGAACTTGAAGCCAAATCGAACCAATACGGAAGCGCTGTTAATCGCTTGAAGACTGATAAAGAACGTCAAATTGCTTCAGTTGAATCTCGCACTATTGATATGAAAAAAGAAGGCGCAGAAAAGTACGCCGAAGCTAAACTTCGTGAACTTCAAGAAAAGGATCAGTTAGCAGATTTCATTATGCAAGATCTGGACTCGATCAAAAAAGATTTGAAGATTTCTGATTTAGAAGCCAAGGTTTTGGTTGGAAAAATTGATGCAACCATTGAACGTTCTTTGCTCGGACGTTATATTCAAGATCAAATGCAAAAGACATTGAATGCTGCTATGGATGGAAGTTGTCAAATGGCAAAGCTATGCGCGCAACATGATAGTATTAGCAATGACACACGTAAGAAAATGGAACCAATTATGGATGCTCTTACGAAAGAATACATGGCTCCTAGCTCTTCAAAATGATGCTTCAGGAACACAATCGCAGATTAAAACTCATTTCAACAATGGCCCTCGTTTTAGGGGGCCTTGTTTCATTTATGGGAGTCCTTAGACATATAATTGAAGGTACTCATGCATCTCCAACCATTTATCTGCTTCACTTTTCTGGACTTTTTTTTATTGCTTCGCACTTTTATGTAAAAAAAACTAAGAGAATTAAACTAGTTTCTTTTTTATTAGTTTTTGTCGGTTTCATTACCGTGGTAATAAGAGTTTTCAATACTGGAGGCTTGAGTGGAATGCCTATCGCTTGGTATATTGGTATTCCAAGTATTGCGGCCTTCGTTCAAGGGCATAAATGGGTGCTACCATGGGCCATTCTTTGTGTCCTTGGGGCTTCACTTCCTTTGTTTTATCCTGAATTGGTTTTAGGGGCCCATTCACCCGTTGTGAATTATATTGTTCTTTCACTTTTGATATTAACTGTTTCGAGCATGATGTGGATCTTTGAAAAGCAACGCCTTCAGAATGAATCTATAATTAAGAATCAAACTTCAAAACTTATACACTCAGAAAAACTATTATCGATTGGAGCTTTAGCTGGGGGAATGGCCCACGAGATTAATAACCCTCTCGCAATTATTAAAGGGTATTCCGATTCTTTAAGAAAAATAGTTCCTCAGTCTCATTTAGAAGGAGAGGCTGTCACAAAGATTATTCGATCGTGCGAAAAAATTGATGAAAATGTTAAACGAATATCTAATATTACAAAGAATCTTTTGATCTTCACAAGAGTGAGCGAGGCCCAAAATTACACTGTAATGCCTTTTGCTAATATGTTTAGAAATATTATCGAATCAAACTCCACTCAATTAAAGAACATACATATCTCTTTGAATGATTTTTCGCAAAATGAGAAAATTTCTTGCAAGCCGGATCTTATCAATCAAGTCATAAGTAATTTAATTCTCAATGCAGCTGAAAGTATCAAAGACTTACAAGAGAAGTGGATTAAAATTGAAATACGAAAAAAGGAAAATCGCATTGAGACTTTAGTTACAGATTCAGGACCTCGTTTAAGCGAAGATATTTCAAACAGATTATTTGAACCTTTTTTTACGACAAAATCATTAGGTTCAGAAAAAGGACTGGGATTATCTCTTTGTCGTAGTATCGTTCAAATGCATGGCGGAGATTTAAAGTACATTCCAGAAAGTGTAAACACTCAATTTTTGATTTCTTTTCCAATTGCACAGAATTTAATTGAGAATATTCCTTAGTGCCTCATAGGCTGCTGCTGTTGCAGCATTACTGAGATTCAAAGAACGAATGTGATCATTAAACATGGGAAGAGCGAAGTAGCGGTCGGGGTATTTTAAACCCATTTCAGGTGGCAATCCTTTTGTCTCAGAACCAAAAACCAAGTAGCAATTTTTTTCATAACCAGCATCGAAAAAACTCGATTGCTGACTAAATCGCGAAAAGAGAAAAAGGTCTTTCTCATGGGGATTTTCTTGCTGAATGAATTCTTCCCAGTTTTCATAAACTTTCAGGTCAACGTGTTTCCAATAATCCAATCCGGCCCGTCTGACAGCTTTTTCATCGATATCAAAAGCAATGGGTTTGATTAAAATGAGACGAAGATTGAGGGCCACGCAAGTGCGCCCGATACTTCCAGTGTTACCTGGAATTTCGGGCGCTACTAAAACGATATTAAAAAGCGGCTTATTTAACATTTCGGAGATAAGTCACAAGGGTGCGAATAATTTGTCCTGAGGCTCCACGTGGACAGTATGGCAATTGCTTTTGATCATTCGCAACACCTGCGATGTCGAGATGGGCCCAAGCTACATCATTCTTCACAAAGAACTCAAGGAAAGCTGCTGCTTTCGCTGTTCCGGCATTGCGAGAATTTCCAATATTCTGAAGATCGGCACAGCTCGACTTCATATCATCTCTGTACTCTTCAATGATAGGTAGTTGCCACATATGCTCATGAGTATCGTTAGCTGCTTTGAGAAGTTCGTTAACCAACTTTTGATTGTTACCCATGATCCCACAAACTTCGTGGCCAAGAGAAACAAGAACTGCACCAGTTAGTGTTGCTGCATCAATGAGAGCATCTGGTTTTTCTTCACAAGCGTAATTAATCACGTCACCTAAAACTAAACGCCCTTCAGCATCTGTGTTTAAGATTTCAACACTCAAGCCATTTCTCGCTTGAACGATTGAATCGGGAAGAGTTGCCTTTTCATTGATGGCGTTATCGGTGATCCCTAAGTAACAAGAAATTTTTACTGGCAATTGCAACATCGCTGCAGCTCTAAAAGCAGCATAAACTGTTGCCGAACCGGCCATATCAAACTTCATTCCATTGATGGCCGATGAAGGTTTCATTGAGTAACCACCGGTATCAAAAGTTAAGCCCTTTCCAACCATCGCAACGTGCTTTGTTTTTGAAGTGGCTTTAGGAGGAGTGTAAGTGAGGTGAACAAGTTGTGGTTCGTGAGCAGAACCAGCATTAACAGACAGGAACATTCCCATTTTCTCTTTTTTAATTTCTGCGCGCCCTAAAACTTTTGCTTTAACGCCTTTGACTTTTTTAATGTCTTCGACAACAAGCTTTGAATAGGTAACAGAGTTTAAAATGTTTGGAGGATCATTTACGAAATCACGACAAACAGTGATAGCGTCAGTGACGATTTTTGCTTCAGCAACTGCGATTTCCAGCTTTCCAGCTTTTGTTTTTTTCTCTGTTGTATCAAGGTGAATCGTTTCGAGGATTCTCTTGGTTTTATTTTTCTTATGAACATCATAACTATAATGAGTCATACCAATAGCTTCAGCGATAGTGTAAGCAGTCTTTTCAAGATCGCGGCCGAGAAGAAATGAATCAAGAAGAATAGAAATTTCTTTATTCTTGCCTTCATAATCTTTGAAGGCTTTTGCAATGACTCTTCTTAAGATCTCATCGTTGTACTTTGACTTATCACCTAAGCCGAGTGCAAAAATGCGAAGTCCATTCTCAAGATTGAACATAAAATTAACGTTTTTATCGCCTTTGAAATGAGCAGATGAAGGAATTTTTTGAAAGGCTTCCTTCCATTCTTTTGGCCAGTGACCTGTTTGAAGTTCCTTTACAGTCTCTTTGCCTTTTTTAGCTTCTTTTTGAAAACAACCAACAAAAACGAGTTCTTCGCTGGTGTGTCCGGTCATATTGTATTGCACTGTGATATTCATAACTTCCTCCAAAGGAAAAGTGTTGATTGCTGGTGGTCATTTGACGAGGTAAACTAGCATGAACACCAATATATTGTCTAAAGGCCTTTGTACCTAATGATGAAGTTATTTCAACGCTATCTTTTGATTAACTTTCTACCGCCGCTATTCTTGTCGACGGCCTTTTTCATTACCTTTTTGCTGACTTTTCAATTGTTTCGCCTGGTCAGCTTAGTCATTTCTAAAAATCTAGAATACGGCATTGTATTTGAAATGATGGGTCATATTGCTTTGTCTTTTGTTCCAATGGCCATGCCTCTATCTGGTTTATTTGCCGCCATTTATTGTATGAATAAATTATCAGAGGACTCAGAAGTTGTTGCTATGCGTTCATTTGGCGCTACGAAGGCCCAATTGGCCACACCCTTTTTGGTGATTGGAGCCCTTTTGTCTTTGTCCTTGTTTCTTGTGAATCAAAAGATGATTCCCCATTCCTCGTGGTTGTTTCGCAATACAATTATCAAGTTGAGTTCTGAAGGCGCTTTATCTTCAATTAAATCAGGTGATTTTTTTACGGACATTCCCAATCTGGTTCTTTTTGCTGAAAATGTAGAGGAGGGCGGAACAAAGCTCAATGATGTTTTTATTCGTTTAAACAAAAACTCTGAAGAACAAATGATCATGGCCGAAAGGGGAGTCATTCTTAAACAATCAATTAGCAATATTCATAGTCCAATGATTCGCATGCATCTCTTCGATGGAAATATTGTGAAGTCCAATCTGGAGAGTTCTAAAGTTGAGAAAATCCTTTTCAAGGAATATGACTTTCCTATTTCTTCAGGCGGGGCAGTCCCTGGATTTATTACCAAAGATAGTATGAGATCGAATCAGGAACTCAATCGAGTTATAAAGCAAAGTGAAGATAAGATCCGTGAAATTCAAGCAAAAGGTAATTTATCAGAAGCAGATAAAAATGAGATAAATGAAATTACCAGAAGACTGCCGCTGTCACGTTTAGAACTCTGGGAGCGCTACAATTCGCCCTTTCAATTGTTTTTACTCATTATGCTTGGATTTAGTTTAGGTATTAAGAAAGGACGTGGAAAGAGCCGAAATTCAAGTGCACTTGCGATCACAATTCTCGTTTCTTATTATGCGATTTATTTTTTTCTTTTGAGCTTTGCCAAGAAAGGACATCTGCCAGCATTTCTGCCAGTCTTTGTTCCATCACTCTTATTGGGCTTGGTTAATATTAAATATTATAAAGAGCTCGACTGGGCCAGCTGATTATTCACCTTCGCGGGCGATGTATTCGTCAGAAGCTTCTACCTTTCCATTTTCATGAAATACAAAAAGTGGCATTTTGTATTTACTACGATTTTTTTGTGGGAAAACTAAGCTCTTCACACTGCTTGAAGATGAAATTCGTAATGGTTCTTCATTAAGAAATAATGTAGCTCCTGCAAAGTTTCCAAGGAAAACTCTGACTTCGTCAGCGCGAATAAGCACTGAGCGAGATTTCTTCAAGACAAATTTCTTTATCGGATCATTGTCTGATTTGTATGTCAGCCAGACATCTGAACGTGCAGCAACGATGATGATGTTTTGTTTCCCTGGGACGCTTGAACCTTTGAATTCAGAAGGCAATAACGCCATCATCGATTCTCTCTTGTCACCATTTTCGATGTCATAAAGTTCGCGGGTCAAGGGCCAGAACTGACGCTTCTTTTTATCTTTTTCTTTGGCGTCTTCTTTTTCCTCTTTAACAACTTCTTTTTTTACTTCAACTTTCTTTTTCTCTTCTACAACTGGTGGAGCAGGCTTCACCGTCTCTTCCATAATAGCGACTGGTGTAGTTTCTGGTTCAAGTGGCGTTTGGGCCGTCACAGTTTGAGGTTCAATTACATCAGGTGCCGTTTCTTCTATCGCTTGAGGAGCTGTCGTAGGTTCGCTTTTCATTTGATAGACAACAATGAAGGTCATTAAAGCGATACCAGCGACACCTAAAACGATTTTTATAATCAAGTCTTTCGGAATATCGTTGGTTGGAATTTTCTTTTCTTCAATAACATAGATTGGTTGATTGGCAGCTTGATGACCATAGGTGTTTTCTAAAATATCGAGAGACTTGTTCTCATCAAGATTTAAAATTTTTGAAAGAGATTTTACATAGCCTCTAACGTAAGCCAAATTGGGCAATTCTTTGATTTGGTTATTTTCTAAATACTCGAGATTAGTGATATTGATTTTTGTCTGTTGGGCGATGACTTTAAGTGAGATTCCTTTTTTGTCACGAGCTTCCTTGAGATATGTCCCAATCTTTATCGTATCTACTACAACAGGCGATAGTTTTTCCTCATGGTTCATAGAACCATGGTCTTCATTTACTCGGTGTTCGTTATTCATGTTTTTATTCTTATTTTTTTTAGTCATTTAATTAAAATTTTACCGATTCAAGGATTTTGTCTGGGTCATCATCGATGTTGACCTTTGTTCCTTGATAACCTTTTTTATTTTGTTTTAATTCAGCATCTGAAATGTTTATTTCCTTTAACCGATTTTGTGCCATGAGCGAAAAACTTGAAGTTGGAAATTTATCAATAATCATTTTCAACTTGAGCAAAGCATCTGAGTGACGATTGAGTTTCAAAAGCGTTTGAGCTTGACGGTAATGGGGAGCTGGAGAGTTTACACATGTACCCGCTGTCGCCTTAATAAAGTGGTTAAGAGCTTCGACGTAACGAAAATTGCGGTAATGAATTTCGCCAGCTTGATAGTGAGAAGGGCAGTAGTCTTCATTGTCTTTCAAAGATTTTGTGAAGTAATCAAGAGCAGCAGCTTGATCTCTTTCTTTCAAGCTGATGAGTCCGAGATTGTAGTTGGTTCTAAACTGATACTTATAAATAAGATCATTGAGCACTTGAAGATAAAGATTTTTGGCAGGTCCTAAATTATTTTGCTGATAATAAATTCCTGCTAAATTATTTTTTGCGTCAGAGTTTGCATCGTCGAGGCTAATCGAACGCAGAAGATGTTGAATTGCCATTTCTGCTTGGCCCTTGAAATAATAAGCCATGGCCAAGTTATTTTGAAGCTTACTGTCTGACTCTTTAATCTCTTCGGCTTTTCTAAGATACTCAACTGCGGAACTATAATCCTTCATGATTAGAGAATCTGTTCCATAGCTATAAAAAAGATCGAATTTTTTTTCTTCAGGAGTTTTGTCTGCAGCTTCTTTATTACTGGCACATGAGGCCAGAATGAGCAGCAAAATAAGACAACGTGCGATCACAATTTTTCCTTTGAAAAAGACTATCTTAATTCTATGAATTTATTTAGCAAATCGCAACATGACGCGAGAGAAAAGATAATTAATTTTCTTACTTAACCAATTCGCTCAAATACTGTTACAGACTCAAAATGGTGAGTGGCCGGAAAAAGATCAACAAGGGCCGCGTGAGTGCATCGATAATTTTCTAGTTCTTTCACGTCTCTAATCATAGTGGAGGGATTGCAGCTAACGTAACAGAAATGACGAGCTTGGGTTTTTTCGAGAATTTCTGCCAGATGTTTGATACCCGTACGAGGTGGATCGACAATCAAAAGATCTTGCTTGGGAGTCGCTAACAACCAGTTTTTACACTCATTTTTACTGTAAAGATCGACTTTTTGGAATGTTTGCCAATCTTTGAGTTGAGCTTGTGTCGATTGAAATCCATCGACTACTGTAACTTTCGCTTTTGAGTAGTGATTGGTGAGATTACCGCTACCTCCAAAGAGATCAAGAATGGTTTTAGGAGAAAATTTTTCTAAGAAATTGAGTAAGTAAGACTTTAAGCGTTGATTCATAACCTCATTAACTTGAGTAAATCCACCAAACGCATAAGGCTGATTAACGTTGAGTTGTATATTTTGATCAAGGTAATAAAGCTCGATATGGCCCGTTTTTGGTTGCTGATTGGAAATAAGCTGCACCCAAGACTGATGGGAATAGAGTTCTTCCAGCTTTTGCTTCAGCTCGGCCCTGACGAGAAGGCAGTGAGGAACTTCGGTAATGCTTTGAGTTTGAGGAGTGATAAAACCTAATTTCATTTGGTGCAAATCATAGTGAAGTTGAATTCGATTTCGATAATAAAAACGCTCCGGAGCTTCAATAAGATCTATCGTCGATTGATACTGAAGAGCTCGCAGCATTCTCAAAAAAGCTTCCTTCTTGAATTTGAGTTCACTGTCATAGCTAGTATGTTGGTAGCTGCAATTAAAACAATCTTGATAATGAGAACACTCAGGCTTGATCCGCAATGGCGAAACCTTCTCAGATTCCAGAGATGTCATTCTGGCGAAGCGAACTTTGGAATTTTCTTTCCATGTGACCGCCGTACCAGATTCATCTGGTAAAACCTTGTCGATGAAAGTAATTTTGTCAGAATTTTTACAAACTCCCTGTCCCAATGGATCAATGGAATCTATTTGAAACTGATGTGTATGTTGCAGATTTTTCTCATTCATAGGCTAACGGGTAAGAGTTGAACTTTCGTACTATCATTGTGTTATGACATTATTTTTATATAAAGTCCCCTTTCTTTTGGAATTGTTCTACAACGGGACTTTTATTCTGCTTTATTCATTGCGATCAATTAAAAAGCTGCCTTTGCAATGGGATCCAGCCATTGTTGATCAAGTCATTCGTTTTGGTGCGTGGGGAATTCCTTTTGTCATTTTTCTAGGTATTTTTTCTGTCTTTCATCAAACCAAAAGTCTCAATGAGTTTTTCCGAAAACATATTTTCAGTCTTATTGTTTTGATTCCTTTGGTCATGACTTGGGGAGATTTGGAATTCGCCTTTTGGTTATCTTCAGCCCACTTGTTGTCTTCTGTGCTTTCTCTCTACGATTCCGATGCTCCAAAGCCTGCGAGACCCTTTGAACTCAGTGGTGATGGCCTCTTTAAAAAATTGAAATTGACACCCGCCCAGTTGGTTATGTTGTCGTTCGGTCTGGTTATTGCTCTCGGAACATTCTTGCTTATGCTTCCTGTTTCAGTGGTTGAAGGGAAGAAGCTGGGTTTAATTGATGCACTTTTTCTCTCTACTTCCGCCACATGTGTCACTGGTTTAGCGACGAAGTCAGTGGGCACGGATCTTACTTTTTTTGGACAATCGGTGATTTTGGTTTTGATTCAAATTGGCGGTTTGTCGATCATGACTCTTTATTCTTCAATGACGATATTGTTGGGGCGATCAATGGGCATGAAGGATCGTATTATCCTGCAAGATATGTTGGATGTTTCCAGTCTTGAAGAACTTTTCACTATCATTATGGATATTATCAAGTTTACTTTTTTCATCGAGCTGTGGGGCGGAGTCGTGTTGACCATTGCCTTTGCTTTTGATGATTTTGAATTCGGAACAGCTCTTTATTATGGTTTCTTTCACAGTATTTCAGCTTTTTGTAATGCAGGGTTTGCCTTGTTTGATACCTCTTTAGAATCTTATGCAACTAATCCAATGGTGAATATCACCGTTATGATTTTAATCACCATGGGTGGACTTGGCTTTTTATGTTTGAACGAATTAAAACTGCTCTTCACGCGCAAACTTCATTATACTCGTCTCTCTTTTCACACTAAAATTGTGCTCGTTACTTCATTTGTCTTAACTTTATCAGGAACTGTTTTCTTTTTCTTTGGCGAGTTCTTAAATTCAATGGATGGATATGGCCTGTTTGATAAAGTGATGATCTCGATGTTTCAATCTGTCACTTTAAGAACTGCGGGATTCAATACAATTCCGTTAACCAGTATGCATTCTTACTCTTTATACTTAATGGTGCTCTTTATGTTTATTGGGGGCTCTCCGGGCTCGACCGCTGGTGGTATTAAGACCACATCATTAGCGATTTTAGTTCAATCAATTAAAACGACATTAAAGGGTAGGGACAAAGTTATTATCTTTGACCGCAAGATACCTTCGCAGATTGTCGTGAAGACCACGGCCTTGACGTTTATATCCATCATAGTCGTTTCCTTTTTTGTCTTAATACTGATGAAGTTTGAACCCAATCAGAGTTTTCTGAGCATTGTTTACGAGGTGGTTTCTGCTACGGGGACCGTGGGTCTTACTCTTGGAGTAACACCAGAGCTGTCGACGATGGGGAAATTGGCAATTACGGTGGCGATGTTTATTGGAAGAATTGGGCCTTTGACCATGGTTTTGGCAATCGGTCAGCGTCATCATCAGGAAGGAAAATTTGACTATCCGGACGGTCGGATTATGATTGGTTAATTTTTTGATATAATAGAAGGACTTAAGAGGAATACATGCAAGTTGCAGTGATTGGTTTAGGGACATTTGGCGCGAAAACAGCGATTCGACTTCACGAGAAGGGCGCTGAGGTTATTGCCATTGATATGGATGAGGACCTGGTTGATAAGATCAAAGACCGTGTAACTCATGCAGTATCAATTGATGTTACTGATGAAAGGGCCCTTCGTTCTATTAACATTTCGGATGTGGATGTTGCTGTGGTGGCAATTGGTGTTCACATCGAACAAAGTATTCTTGCCGTGACGATGCTTCGTAAATTAGGTGTGGGGCGCGTGATTGCTCGTGCAACCAGTGCTATTCACGAACACGTTTTATATGAAATTGGAGCTTCCGAGGTTATTAAGGTGGAAGAAGAGATGGGGGAAATCGTCGCTTCGAAGATTATTGCACCACACGTTCTCCAGCGTTATAACTTTGCTGCTGGATACTCAATCGTGGAATTAAAATTAGGTAAAAACTTTGAGGGGAAGACCCTGGTTGAAAGTAAGATAAGACAAAATTACAGTCTCAATATCGTTGCCCTTCAAAAAAGAGTTCCGTATATTGCCGAAGATGGAAAGCCTGCTTTCAGAGTCGAAATCAATGACTGCCCAATGCCAATGGATGTCATTGAAGCTGATGATATTGTGGTTTTAGTGGGATCTGAGAAAAACTTTAATAAGCTTTTTGCTGATCTCCAGGAGAGTTAGATTAAGTTATGAATTTATCACTTAGAGGAAGAGTCACCACCAGTTTTATCGTAGCCAATATCATGGTGCTCGCCTTGAGCTTTACCGTTTTTCATTATTTAAATTCACTAAATCGCGAAATTGAATCAATTACTGAATCTTCAAACAAAGTGATGCTGATCACCGATGAAATTCGAATTTCAGCCGTTCAGATTTTGAAGATGCAAAGAAAAATATTAACTAAAAAACCAACTCAAGATGATTTAGATCGCATTTCTAACCTTTGCGATGGTCTCTCATCACAACTTAACCAATTGTCTCCTAATATTAGAGACAAAAACGTCTCTGATGTTGTGACGAGAATGCAGACTTATGTTGATTCACTGAAAGTGGTTATTTCAAAAGCACTTCCTATGCAACGTGATACATCTGGAATGTCAGCGATTGCCGATTTGGCCGACAAAATTCTTGAAGCCTTTTCAGAATTTCAAGATCTGCGACAGGAAGAGGGACGAGATCAAGATCGTCGCTTGCGCAAAATTATCAATGAGACAAAACGAATCATGATGATCGTACTGATTATCGGCTTCTTGTTTACTATTATTTTGGCCTTGGTGGTTCCTGGAAAAATTGCTCTTCCTTTCAAGAAGATCAAGGATGCTATTCGAGAGTTACAGGACTGTAATTTTGACGTGTCCATTTACTATTCTCAGGACGATGAAATTGGTGAAATTGCCCGAGAAATGAATAAAATGATTCATAACTTCAAACAATTTGAAGAATTGCGAACAGATCGTATCAACGTCGAGCATCGAAAGTTTGATGCTCTCGCCAACATGGTGAAAAAGCCAGTTATGCTTGCCAATGCCGAAGGCAATCTTATTTATATGAACAATTTCTTGTATTCTATTCTCCAAGTACAAACTGAAGATGTGATTGGCAAAACTATGCAAGAGACACTAATGCCAGATAGCATTATTGAAGCTTACGAAGTGGCCATTAAGCGTCGCTCCAAAATTGAAAACGCCGAAGTCATTATCTATACACGTGAGCACGAAGCAGAAAGAGAAGAAAATGACGCGCTTGATGCGGATGGTAATCCATTACCAGCTAAACAAGAAGACATAATCTTCAAAGGCTATGCTAACGTCATCCCAATTCGCGGGAAAGAGAGTTCCCTTGATTATTACCTTATGGTACTGTCTAGCGAAGTTTTTGCCTGATATCATTTAAACCTAAACCAACGGAATTTGGGACCAATGGATCAAAATCTGATTCGAAATTTTTCTATTATTGCCCATATCGATCATGGGAAATCTACCCTCGCGGATAGAATTCTTGAAACGACAAAATCCGTTAGCGAACGCGAGAAAAAGGATCGCTTGCTCGATAATATGGACCTCGAAAGAGAGCGCGGTATTACGATTAAAGCGCAAACGGTTCGTTTAAAATACAAAGCTCAAGATGGAAAAAATTATATTTTTAATTTGATCGACACTCCGGGGCACGTGGATTTTACCTACGAAGTAAGTCGTTCTCTTGCTTCATGTGAAGGGGCTTTGCTCGTCGTTGATGCTTCTCAAGGTGTTGAGGCGCAAACTTTGGCCAACGTTTATATGGCCATTGATAATAATCTCGAGATAATTCCCGTCATCAATAAAATCGATCTTCCTCATGCTGATCCCGATAAAGTGAAAGCTGAAATTGAAGACATTATTGGAATTGATGCCAGTGACGCTGATCTCGTTTCGGGTAAGAGCGGAATTGGTATCGAGGGTTTGCTCGAATCAATTGTAAAAAAGATTTCACCTCCAAAAGGAAAACCAGATTCTCAGTTCCAAGCTTTGATTTTTGATTCTTGGTTTGACCCTTATCAAGGCGTTGTCGTTTTGGTGAGAGTTATTGAAGGAACTGTAAAAAAGAAAGACCTCATTACGCTTAAGCGCTCGGGTGGTTCGTATGAAGTTTTGAAGATGGGGTTTAATACTCCTTTCTTTGTTGAGTGCGATACTTTCGAAGCTGGTGAAGTTGGACTTTTGATTTGCGGAATTAAAACAGTTCGCGATGTTAAAATTGGCGACACAATAGTTCATACAGCAAAAAAAGACACAACTCCGGCACTTCCTGGTTACAAAGAAATTAAGCCGATGGTTTTTTGCGGGATTTTTCCTGTCGATTCTCCAGATTATGAAATTTTAAAAGAATCTCTTGAAAAGTTAGCCTTGAATGATTCTTCATTTACTTATGAGCCAGAAACTTCGGCAGCATTAGGATTTGGATTTCGTTGTGGATTTTTAGGCTTGCTCCATATGGATATTATCCAAGAGCGACTCGAACGCGAGTTCCAGTTGAGTTTAATTTCAACTGCTCCTTCTGTAAGCTATATGGTGCGATTGAATGATGGCACAGAAGAGATGGTTTCGAATCCATCCGAAATGCCTGATCCAGATAAGTTTGAAGCTGTAAGCGAGCCTTACGTTAAATTATCGATTCACGTTCCTAATGAATTTGTTGGTCCAATGATTACTTTGTGCCAAGAGCGCCGAGGAAATCAAATTGAAATTAAATATATTACTGAAGAACGAGTTCAAGTTGTTTATGAAATGCCACTCGCCGAAATGGTTTTTGATTTTTATGACCGATTGAAGAGTATTTCAAAAGGTTATGCTTCCATGGATTACGAGCTTATTGGTTACAGAGAATCTCAATTGGTAAAAGTTGATGTTCTTTTAAATGGTGACAAAGTCGATGCTCTATCTCTCATTTGCCATAGAAGTAGTAGTTATCCAAAGGGCAAAGATCTCGTGAGTAAATTGCAAAAGATTATCGATAGACAACAGTTTGATATCGCTATTCAAGCTGCAGTTGGCGCGAAGATCGTTGCCAGAGAAACAATCAAGGCCTTGCGTAAAAACGTTCTCGCTAAATGTTATGGTGGGGATATTTCACGTAAGAGAAAGTTATTAGAGAAACAAAAAGCAGGTAAAAAACGCATGAAGATGGTGGGAGCCGTTGAGATTCCACAAGAAGCGTTCCTGGCTGTTCTCAAGACGGATGAGTAATGATTCACGAGACTTTGAGATATCATTTTGATCGTGCGCTCCAGATGTTTTCATCTGGCAGTGGCTATGATCAACTTTTAAAAGCAAAGAAGATCTATTTCGATTTAGTAGGCAATATTAATGAGGAAGACGAAGACTTTGAAAATCGTATGAATTCTTTCAACGAGTGGTTTCTTCTTCAATACATTGAAGAGGGAAGATCTCAAACTTTTATGGAAGATTACTTAACTGCGAATAATGTCGAAGATTATATTGCGGAAAGTTTTAAGAATCATAATCATTCTTTTTTTGAATTCTTAGGAAAAAATCTGAAGCGCCAGTTTACGATTAAAGACATCCTTCATAATAAAAAAATTATCATGGCTGCCGATTTAAAAGATTTCCCGGTGCTCAAAGGTGAAATCTTCCTCGGACGTGTTATTGAGTTCAGAGAAGGCAATTATTTAATGCCTGGGCTTTGTCTTCTGCCTCAAGAGAGTCGCTCGATTCTTAAGAAGCAATCGAGATTAGTGATTAAGCAAAAGAATAAAGAGCTGGAGCTTCCCTTTCTTCTCAATATTGAAAAACTGAAAACCAAGTGGTCTCATTATGACCATGTGGATATTTCTAAAATCTTTGTCTTTGGCAATAAGTAATGACCAGAGTATTTGGCTTTACCCTTCTCAGAAATGCCGTTAAGTATGATTACTGTTTTAAGGAAAGTTTACTTTCATTACTGAATGTTTGTGAAAGTGCTTATATTGCTTTGGACAAGGGAGAGGATTCTACAGCTGAGACGCTTAGTGATCTTCCCAATTTAAAGCTGATTGATTCTCCTTGGGATATGAGCAACCGCCAAGGGGGAATTGTTCTCTCTCAACAGACTAATATTGCCCTAGAAGCCTTGAGGGCAGATCACCGCGCAACTGAAGGCTCATGGGGATTTTATCTTCAGGCCGACGAAGTCCTTCATGAAGATGATCGGGATCTGATTCTCAAAGATATTCAACTAGCTTCTGATCTGAATTATGATGCGATTTCTTTTCGCTATCTCCACTTCTGGCAAAGCCATCATTCGATTGCGATCAATAAGAAATGGTACCCTCAAGAAATTCGCGCTATCAAGCTCAATACTCCCATTGAGAGTTGGGGGGATGCTCAGAGTTTTCGCCATCATCAAAAAGTTTTTCAATCTGAAGCTCGCATTTATCACTACGGGCATGTTAGAGAAGAAGATAAATACAAAAGTAAAAAAGCTGATATTTTAAAGATGTATCATTCTGACCAGAAAATGAAGAAATATATAAGGCGTGAGAAGCGCTTTGATAATCTAACAGAAGTACTACCCTATTGGGGGCCGCAGCCTCATTGGATGAAAGATCGAATTGAGAGAATGGGAGAAGTTTGGAGTGCTCCAGAAGTTGAAGAGGTTACTATCTTTGGTGACCCCGAGCTCTATTCAAGTCATCTTAAAAATAATATAAGAGCTCGCAATATTTTTTGGGTTGATGTCATGAGTGATGTTGAAAGTTCTCAAAAAAGTAATGTGATTATTCCGTTGCCAGGCTTTTGGCAAAAAATCTTTTACCCCTCTAAAGTTCCTTTTAAAATGAGAAGTCCACTGGCTTTGTCCTGGAATCTCGATTTTCTTTTGACGATGAAATTATCTGAAAAAAAGATCGGAGTAAATTAAGCGTTTACATCATCAAATTGATGAGCTTCGCTGAGCTTGTGTCTTTTGCCTGAGAGCAGGTAAGGGATGATTCCAAGAAGATTCACCATCACCATACAAACAAAAAAGAGATTGAAAAAAGAAGCTCCTCCATCGACACCTGCAAAGTGAAAGAGCTTATCGAAAATAGCGTGACCTATTCCAAGCCCTGCAGGAGTGATCGGAATTGCTGTCGCCATAAAACCAATGGGAATAAAGGTCATAATGAAAGGCAGAGGAATCGCTTTGCCATAAAAAGGATGAGAAATAATCCAGAATGCGAGGAAGCCTAGAAATTGGCAAATCATGCTGATCGCTAATGTTTTCACCATGACAGATTTATCTTCTCCAAAGGCCCAAACTTGAGAGAGAGTTTTTTCAATACGCGCACCAAGCAGAGGAATCTTACTGACCAAATTAAGAACTAATTGCTGAATTCTTTTGGGAACAAAAAGCATAATGATAAAAACGATGGCGCCAGTGAAGAGTAAGAAATTAAAGTGAATGAGGTAAGTGAGTTGAGGCGAGATGGCCGTGATTTCAGAATAATAAACAGTAGAGAAAATTCCCAAAATGCATAATAGTCCCATCAATCCAATGACACGATCCATGAGCACGCTCATCACCAAAAAAGTTTTACTGACTTCACGATCGAGATCGCGAGCGTAAACCAGCTTGATAAAATCTCCTGTTACTGCACCTGGAAGAAAAGAGTTGAAAAAGAGACCAATCCAATTGAGACGCAACATGTCTATTATCGGAAGCTCTTTCTTGATCCTCACGCGAAGAAGAATTCTCCATCTTACTGCACCTAAGGTGGCTTGAATGATTATCAAAGATATGGCGAGCGCCCAGAGATAGCCCTCAGAAAAAGCTTTTTGAACCATGCTAAAGTCGAGTTTTCCACTGGTGAGCAACCAATAGATGATCAAAAAAGCGAACAAAAACTTGAGAAAAACCTTCAACCAAATTTCCTTGAATAATTCCTAGTGGGCAGGTGTAGCTCGTTTTGGTATTCTAAACGCCGATTTGAATGATGACTACTGAGTATTTATAAGCAATGCGCTATTTGGAGGATTGATGAAAGTTGTTGTGATTGGAACTGGATATGTGGGCCTCGTTTCGGGGACTTGTTTTGCCGAAATCGGTCATCAGGTAACATGTGTTGATATTGATCCACGAAAAATAGAAATGTTAAAAAGTGGCGAGTGTCCTATTTATGAACCAGGACTGACTGATCTTCTTTTGAGAAATATTAAAGCACGCAGACTTTTCTTCTCGACCACTTATGAATCAATCAAAGAGGCGAAATCTATTTTTTTAGCAGTTGGAACCCCTTCAAGTGATGATGGCCGTGCTGATCTTCGCTATTTAAAAGAAGCTGCGATTCAAGTCGCGCAGAATATTTCCGATGACGCCACGATTGTTATTAAATCTACTGTTCCCGTGGGGACTTCAGTTGAAATTAAAAAATTGATTGCTGAAAATACGACGAAGAAATTTCAACTGGTCAATAACCCAGAGTTTTTGAAAGAAGGAACGGCCGTTGAAGATTTTATGCGCCCGGATAGAGTGATTATCGGACATCAAGAAGCAGAAGCCGCTAAAGTGATGGAAGAGTTGTACTCACCACTCCTTATGCAAGGTAATCCAATTTACTATATGAGCAATCTCTCGGCTGAAATGAGTAAGTATGCTGCCAACTGTTTTCTTGCGACTAAAATTTCATTTATCAATGAAGTGGCAAGATTATGTGATGAAACGGGAGCTGATATCGAAGAAGTGCGCAAAGGGATTTCATCAGATCAGAGAATTGGTAAGCATTTTCTTTACCCAGGGCCTGGTTACGGGGGGTCTTGTTTTCCCAAAGACGTGAAAGCACTTATGCATACGGCGAAAGAACATGGCATGACTTTGAAAATTGTTGAAGCCACTGAAGATGTGAACGATGCTCAAAAGAAGCGGATGTTTGAAAAAATGTCTCATCACTTCAATGGAGATCTCAAAGGTAAAACTTTTGCTTTTTGGGGAGTCGCTTTTAAAGCAAATACCGATGATGTTCGTGAAGCTTCTGCTATTACGATGGCGAGAGAGATTTGCAAGGCTGGCGGTAAGGTTTGCTTTTATGATCCAGTTGCAGCTGATAATTATTTGAAAGTCATGAAAGAATACAAAGAGTGCGATAACCTCATCACTTCAAATGACAATATGTATGATTGCCTTGAAGGCTGTGATGGTTTGGTTACCATGACTGAGTGGCGCGAATTTAAGAACCCCGACTACAGTGAATTAAAGAAAAAGCTCAAAACTCCAGTGATCTTTGATGCCCGAAATTTATTTAAGACTGAAAAAATTCTTGAACAGGGATTTGCTTACTATGCTATCGGTAAACGAATTCAAAAATGAGTAAAGTAAAAGTCGCCGTCATTCAACTTACAAGTGCACTTGAGTTTCAAGTGAATCTCGATAAGATTGATCGCTTCCTAAGCGAGGCGAAAACTCAGGGGGCGCAATATGCCTTTCTTCCCGAATGCTTTTACTCAATGTCAGATGGGACAAAGCCATCTCCTTACTTGATCAATGGTCAAGACGAGCACTATGGACGTATTCAAGCTCTGGCCCGCAAACATCAGCTTTATTTGATCGGCGGCTCGGCTGCTATTAAAGATGGAGATAAGGTTCGCAATCGAGCCTATAATTTTGCTCCCGATGGAACTGATCTTGGAACCTATGACAAAATTCATCTCTTCTCTTGTGACATCGTGAAAAATAACGAGCAAAAGAAAATAAATGAAGCCGATATTTATTCTCCAGGCTCAACTCCCAAATTAATCAATGCGGGCGAACTGAAAGTCGGCTTGGGAATTTGTTTTGACTTGCGTTTTCCCGAGCAATCACGAGACTACACCATGAAAGGTGCTAATCTCCTTACTTACTCTTCAGCTTTTACGGTTCCAACCGGAAGGGCCCATTGGCACACTTTGCTTCGAGCTCGTGCTATCGAGAATCAACTCTTCGTTGTAGCTGCTGCTCAATGGGGTGTGCATAATCAACGTATCATCACTTACGGACATTCACTGATCATTGATCCTTGGGGTGAAATTCTGGTAGATGCTGGCGAAGGCGAAAAGGTCATCGTTGCAGATTTGGACTTGGAGAGAATGAATGAAGTTCGTCGTAGCGTTCATTGTCTCAATCTATAAGCCCCTGTAATTATAAAATTTTATGCAGATACTGTCACAAGTGGCATTGATCAGACACTCATCCCATGTGGACTTAATGTTAGACGCGATTCAGACTTTCAGAAATTCATGTTAAAAGAGAGGAATGATGAAACTATTACTAATACTTTTAATGACGATGTTTTCCCCAGTAGAGGCAAGAGATATGAAAAATTTTGTGAAACCTAATGCAGCTGATCTTCAAAAGAAATTAAATTCTATCCAATATAACGTCACTCAAAAAGAGGGAACTGAGCCGCCTTTTAAAAATGAGTATTGGGATAACCATGAAGATGGCATTTATGTCGATATCGTAAGTGGTGAACCTCTTTTTAGTTCGAAAGATAAATATGATTCTGGTACTGGATGGCCGAGCTTTAGTAAGCCACTAGTTCAAGAAAATATTGTGACAAAGAAAGATCGCAAACTCTTTTTCGCCGTTAGAACTGAAGTTCGCTCAAAGCATGCAGACTCTCACTTGGGACATGTTTTTGAAGATGGACCAAAGCCTACGGGCCTTCGCTACTGTATGAACTCAGCATCGATGCGCTTTATTCCTGTTTCAAAACTTGAATCAGAAGGTTATGGAGAATTTGTAGCGCTCTTTAAGAATGATGAGCGTAAGCCCGACAGCACAACTGTGCGCAGTGAACAGTATGAAACCGTCTATCTCGCGGGTGGTTGTTTTTGGGGAATGGAAGAGATCATTCGCCAAATCAAAGGCGTCAAAGAAACGGTTGTTGGTTATACTGGCGGAAATGTTAAAAACCCAAACTATGAAATGATGACAACTGGAACGACTGGCCATGCTGAAACGGTCAAAGTCGTTTTTGATCCGGCTGTGTTAAGCTTTGAAGAATTGCTTGGTTATTATTTTAGAATGCACGATCCAACTACGAAGAATCGTCAGGGCAATGATGTCGGTACACAATATCGTTCATCTATTTTTTACTTAACTGAAGCCCAAAAAGTAACGGCCGAAAAAGTTAAGGCGCAAGTTGATAAATCAGGGAAGTGGAAAGCTCCTCTTCAGACCGAAATTGTCAAAGCCTCTGAATTTTATAATGCTGAGGATTACCACCAAGACTATTTGCAAAAGCATCCACAGGGATACACTTGCCATTTCTTGCGCGATTAAAGCTTAAAGTTTTTATACTCGCCAATTCGATAACCTGTTAAGTTTTCAATTCCATCGGAGATCATTAGTCTGAGGTCTCCAATTTTTTTATCGAGAGGCAAACTCATAATGTCCAAATCATTTTGATGAAGAGAGATCCAGTCTTTCATGATGCTCGGATGAGTTTCTTTAAAAGGCTGAAGTCCCCAAATGCGTTGGTATTGAAAATTTGAGTTTTGATGATTAGATCCATGGTAAAGCTTTGAAAAGCTTTTTACTTTATCATTCATGATGGTCTCTTTTCTTGCCCAACCATAATGAAAAATACGAGCGCGTGTTTCAAGGCATTTGATTTTAGTTTCATCTTGATAGCGAAAACCTTGAGCGTCTAGCCATGAAACAATTTTTTTATTATTTCTAATTAGTCGAATTTCTCGACGATAAACATTGCGAGTTCTTTTAATGATATTGGTATTGCCATAAAAATGCAGATATTGAAAAACCAGGCCGTCGCAATCTTTGCGCAGTTCTAATTCTTGAATCGAAGACTTGATGAGCTCGATATCATCTTCATGAATAACTTCATCACCTTGAATGTATTGACAGTATTTTCCAGTGCATTCTTTTAACGCTAAATTGGTTTGCTGAGAAAGAATGAGACCTTTTGAAGAGACGTTGGGGTCCCACCAATTTTTAATGATTTTAAATTTTGGTGAACTAAAATTCTCGCAGATCAGTTTATAAGTTCCATCATCTTGGACTAAATTTGGGTCATCAAAACCCACATTAATCACTACTTCATCACAAAAAGAGGCGATGGATTTTATGCTTTCAACGAAGGGGTAACCAAGAGTGAGACCGTTCTTGATGAAGCTAAAGCCTGATAAAAGTGGTTGTTTTGAGGTCATAAAAGACTGTAACCCATTGACATAACGTGGGCAAGGTAAAGATTACTCGTACTCTTTCGATCAGAGAATGGTGAGGTATTATGGCCCGCTATCATTTTTTATTGATAGGGAGGATACTAAAGTAGTGAAATTATTTTGGACCCTGTTTCTATTAAGTCCTCAATTGATGGCTGCAGATGCAGCTGACACGCGTCTATTAACCCATTTCGATCGCTTTCTGATTGGGACTCAAACTCCGATCATTCAACGTTTAAAGAATGATGCTTTCGAATGGACTGTTGAACAGGCCCGTTGGGAAAAATCACATGCTCCCATATCGCCTCTTAAAACCGATGCGAAGCAAGAGGCCATGGCGAAACATTATTTTAGTCAATCAGGACGCGCGATTGGACGTGCCATCGGTCGCGACTTTGAAATCCTTCGTCGAAAAATGTTTACTCGTACCAATGCTAACGTTGATATTAGAGAATTCGATGACAATAAATCAGCTCAAGGCGAGGACACTATTGAAAAGAATATTTTAATAGCAGGTTTAGAAGAATTAACAAACTTCGATTTCAAAACATCGCTCTCCACTTCGCGCGCTTTAGTGCGACTCAATTATAATTGGCTTGAACTTGCCAGTGAATATCGATTTGATGGAGTTTCAAAACTCACAGCACACAAATCACTTCCCTTTGAGATGCAATGTAATTACACCTACTACATTTCTCATGGGCAAAGCCAGTTGGCCTTTTCGCGTCCACTGACTAATCTCATTACTGCCAGTTATATTCTTCAAGATAAAGCTTCACAGAGCTTGTCAGAGAACATATTTAAGCTCGATTATTCTTATAGTTTCTAAAGTAAATGTCCTAAAGCAGAAAAGACCGCAATTTCAGTTCTAAGCCTCGAACTTCCCATGCTCATTAATTGATAACCAAGATCTTTGAAGTGAGAAATTTCTTCTTCTGTCCATCCTCTTTCTGGTCCAATCGCGAGAGTGATGTTTTCAAATGAGTTATGATTAAAGTTATTCCAGCGATCAGGCACGTCAGGATGGAGAATAATTTTTTTGCTCGAATCATCAAGGGGCGGAATATATTTTTCCAAAGTAACGGTAGGCCACATTGAAAAATAGGCTGATTGTTCTAAGCCTAAACTTAGCAATTCATTAAGTTGATCTTCCTGATAAATTCTTGAAGTGAAATAGCTCTTCTCGCTCAATTGCGCCGGAACAAAAGTAAACTGAGTGACACCAAGACTCGTTCCATGTTCTAAAATTTTTTTCATGGTGGGAGGTCTTGAAATACCAACAACTAAATGAATGTACTTTGCTTTCTTTCTTTGAGGTGGAGAAATCTGTGCGACAATATTTTTATCGCTAAGTTCGAGAATCGTGGCAATGGAGATACCCTGGTTGACGATATTTGCTTTAAAAGAATCGCCAATAGTTAACTTTAAATGTTCTTTAATGTGAGCAACACGATAAGGCGTATCAATCTTGTAGGTAAGATCATCTATCTGTTGCGATGATAAAAGAAGAACTGAATTCATGCTTACTGCTACCTCATAATTGATTTACCGGACAAGAAAAAAGTGAATAGCGGCTAAAATAAAGAAGTTTAAATTCAAGCAGTTATAATACTTTAGATTAAATTTAGCTTTGAAGAAGTCTTGCATGGGACTTTTGCTTTTAACAGCTCCCCCAGGCTGGGGAAAAACACAGAAAATAATCGAATGGCATCAGCAAGATGATTGCTCGCTTGTTTATATCTCACCCCTAAGGGCCTTGACCGATGAGTTCGAGAAAAGGTGCCAAAAGATCGATCGAGTTTTAAGGCTTAAAAATCAGAATGACTGGAATGTTTTCCTTAAAACCTCAAAAAACTTACTGCTGATTGTAACGGCGGAGCAATTGACTGATCAAAAACTCCAAGCGCTTCAATCAAAACGAATACTTTATGTCATTGATGAGATTCATCTTTTTTATTATTGGGGAGAATCGTTTCGTTATAGGTTGCTAGAAATATGGATGTGCCTGGCCAGTGAAGATCGATGTGTTGTGGCAATGACAGCGACTATTGAAAAAGAGCTCTTTAAAAAGTTAAAGAAAGATGCTTTCAATAATTTTTTAAATGTATATTTTATAGATCAAGGAAAAAATCAATTTCAAACATCCCCGAAAAAGATCGTCCAATATCCCGTTCAAAAATGGATGAATGCAGAAATCAAGGCTCAGTTGAAAATCAAGAGGTCAAAGCCACTTTTAGTCTTTGTTTCCTATCGTTCAAATGTAGAACAATGGCTTTCGTGGGCACAAAGAAATTCCATTCGTGCCATCGGTTGTGTTGGAGGACAAGCTCAGAGCTTTAGTGAAAATATTGACAGTCATCAATGGCAATTAATTGTAGCGACCTCAGTTTTATCTCATGGAGTCAATCTCCCAAGTGTCGCGGAAGTCTTTATTACTTACCCCATTGAGGTAGCCGAATTTTGGTATCAAATGGCAGGGCGAGGAGGTCGCAGAGGTGAACAATTCAAGCTGCATCATTTAAACAAAGAACGAGACAAGAATTGGTCGCAAATTCCAATTTTGTACTTCAAATATCTGAAAAACAGATGCTTTCAGTCGTTAAACTCTATGATATAAAAAAATATGCAACAGAAAGTAGAAGGATTAGTTATAAGCAAGCGACCGTATCAAGAACGGCATCTGCTTTGTCATCTTTTACTTCGCTCTGGAAAGAAAATTTCGGTCATTTTTTTGGGAGGCCGTGGAGGCGGAAAAAATCAGAAAGGCTCTAATGTTGAGCTTGGAAACATGCTCTCGCTATTGCTTGTTCGCAGCTCTGGTCAAGTCGAGCTTCACAAGGCCAAAGAATGGACTGTGACTTGGAGTCCTCTTTTTATTCGCGATAACCATGAAGCTTTTTATTTGACCTGTTTTATTTTTGAAGTGGTGAGTCTGATTAGCGTGCAAGACAATCTTCACGATTCGAATAACAATTTTGATGATACTCATATTGGGCTTTTTAGACTTGTGAGCAATGCGCTTTTTCGACTGAACTCAAAAATAGAGTCAAAATCATTTGTGGTGCATGAAGAGCGATCCTTATTTTTAGCGAAACTTTTAATTGAGACTGGGCTCTATCCTCAAATGAGTGAGTGTGCCAATTGTGGCCAACCTCTTAGCTCTCATAAATCCGTCCAGCTCTCTCCAAGTCATGGAGGCTTTTCATGTCAGCAATGTATTCAGCTTGAAACGGGAGAGCGAGAAATTTCAGAGCAAGGGTTACAGATTTGGAATTTACTCAAGCAAGTGGCCAATGAAAAATATGGTGACATCAAAATTCAAAATACGTTAAATAATGAAGGGGCTCGTGCCCTGTTAAATTATTTTTGCTTTCAATGTCAGGTGGATTTGAAGAATATAAAAACTCTTACGATGATGAATCATCAATAAGATTTCGGGCTAGTCTTAGAGCATCTTCCCTCATTCCTCTTAAAAAACGACTGCGATAATTAAATTGTTCGTGAATCCCTAAAAAATAGAGGTGATCTAGGGTTGGATGCTCAAATTGATTTCGAAGCTGTGAAGTTTCAAATTCAGGTATTCCTGAAATTTTCTTAAAGCTCGGGCGAAAACCGGTTGCGAGCAATAAGGCATCAAAGCTTTCCGTGTGCCCATCTGCAAATATAACTTTCTTTCCATTAAGAGATTGTATATCAGTATGGGTTTTGACGAGATTTTGATCAAACAAATCTTTAATCCGACCACTTTCCATTTTGATATCAGGTTTTAAATTGAGTCGAGGCTTAAAGGCAAGGGGAATAGACTCAAGTTCGTACAAATATTTAAAACTAAAATTAAAAATGAATGGTGGGGCCATAAAGGCAACTTGTGTACGTGAAGAGAGATGAGTCTCAAGTCCTGCTTGCACACATTCAAAAACGGCTTGGCCAGCGGATAATCTTTTTCCCACAATTAAAATCTTTTGAAATCCCTGATCTTTAAATTCTTGTGCATTTTTAAACTGTGAGAATGGAATAAGCGGAATTTTAGATTGCTTTAATGATTCTGGAATAAAGGGATTATCAAAATAACCTGTTGAGACGATGACTTTTGATGCCGAAAGTTCGCCTTTATTTGTTTGGATATTAAATTGCTGATTGGTCCTCGTTAGTGATGTCACTTCAGTTTCAGTTTGAATTTTAAAGCCGTGCTCTTGTGAGAACTTTTTCAAATATTCAGCGTATTCTTTGGCCGGCATTCGGAAGGAGCGATCATACTTACTAGGCTGCTCTTTAAGGAGAGAGTTGCATCTCCAAGTCGAAATAAGTTTGAGATGATCTGGCATGGATGACCACGTGGTGGCAGCACTTTTACCTTTTTCCAAAAGCGTTACGCTGAGGCCGCTTTGCAAAAGATGATAAGCGAGTGAAAGTCCAGCTGCTCCAGCACCAATAATGACAATATCATTACTCATGGGCCTCTCGAGACAATTGAGACTTACTCATGAGTCCTGCAATATCAGACAAGCTTCTTTTGCCTTTGATATTTAAAAAGACCGAGAAGTAAGCAAGAAAGCCAAAAGGTAACAAGAATAAGTAAAGTCCAGCTCTCTCGATTAAGCTAGCGAGAATCGCCATCTCGGCGGAAATTCCGTAGCGTTTCGCAATATAGGCCATTGCCAATTCTTTTACCCCAATATTTCCGGGCAAAATGGGGACTATTGAAATTAAAAGAGCGATCATGCTGATTTCAATTCCTTCGACCAAGCCAATTTGAATTCCTAGAGAGTGGTATGAAAGATATGTTCGAACGGGATAGAGAAGAGTGATGCCTGCAAAGCAAAGGGCTGTAGAAGAAAAGATTTTCCAATCTTTCAACTCATCCGGTAATGGAGAGAAAATTTTAAATTTCTTAATACTATTGCGAGACATAAAAACAATGATGGAACTCCCTGTGAGAAAGAGCACCCAGAAAGCGGCATCCATATCAGAAACGATTGAGCTGGTCATTCCTGGAACAAAATAACTTACAAGTAAGCCGAGATATCCCATGGTTATCATGCCTACTGCAGTACCGAAGAGATTGATCGAGAAAAAATTGCGTGTTGGAAGCTTATGAACCTCCCAAAGATATAGCCAGCGAATGGCAGTTCCGCCTTTGGCGGGAAGGATCAAGTTGAATAAGTTGGAGAGATTAGTAAGCCCAAACCATTGGTTAAAACTAAGGGAAATATCCATTTTTTTTAGTGGAAAATTATAAACGAGGCCTAGAAAAATATAATTAAGGGCGTATGTGGCAAAGATTCCGAGGATAATTGATAAATTTGTATGAGAGAGAACTTCGAAAGTATCGCCTTTTCTAAAAATAAACATGATCAAGCCCACTACGAGGCCAATCATTAATACGAGCCGAACGATAAATGAATTTCTACGACTCATGACAACCTCGAGATTTTCTTGTTCGGATTAAGTTTTGTAAGTATGAGATAGTAGAGATCACTAATAAGATAAGCCCATTTGAATTTACCTTGAAAGTATTGAACTTCATTAAGAATTTCATTGAGTGTAAGGGACTTAATGGTATTAATTTCTAGTTCGATATTCGTTCCATCTTTTGCAAAGCCATACTTCAGGATAAGAGTCAAAAATTGGTGAGGATTTAAATTCATTTGATTATTATCGCGAATACTGATTCCCGCTCCATTTGCGAGCGCCTCAAGAACTCCTAAATGGCATGAGCGCGATCTTTTGTCCGATAATGATCTTAAATAACTTTCAAAAGAAAGTACCTGGTCTTGAGTTAGGCCTTTGAGTCTGATGAAAACTCCCGCACGTATCGCTCGTCGTCTGGGACGAGAAAGCTTGGCCTTATTAAAACTAAAGCGCGGGTGATATTCGGTTTCGTTGGCAATCAGATAGCAATGATAGTTGGTGGGACTCATGCCAATGATAATTTCATTCTGGCGATCAATTGAGTTTCCATAATCCCAAATATGCAAATTTGTCCCTTGCGAATGAAGTGATTCACTTGAGCGATCGCAAACAGGAAATGGGATAGTGTTGATTATATTCATATTTTTTGAGATATCTTCTCCATCAATCGGTCCATAAAATTAGGAAGCTGAGATGGATTAAAACGATAACCTTTATTAATTTTACGAAGATCAACGAAAAAGAGATTTCCTTTTTCTCCGCGACTGATAATACGATTATCTGTAAAGCGCGCTAACCACTTCTCCGGCCAGCGAACGGTATCGCGAATACCGTAATAAGAAGCATGTTGAAAATATCTTGCCTTGATCGCTGGCCGACAGATGTCTGTCAAATCTTCTTGATGATAAAACTTATAAGTGTCTCTTTTCCAGTGGCCAGTAATGGTGTTGACTGAAGGGTAGGGAGCTGGATTTCCCTAACCAATTCTTTTCTTATTGCCATTGCTATTTGAAAAATAAGGAAACATTGATCTTAAGAAACAAACAAATTCTAAAAATTCTTCGCGATTATAATTCTTATCTCTGAGGACTGTTACAGGTTCTCTTTTTTCAACTAGAATAAAGCGCCAAAATTCCTTTCTGAATTTCCAATCACTAAAGTGGCGAATCGCATCTTTCACATCATCAAAGATCAAAAAACCACCGTTATATTGAACTCCGCCGTGAATGTAATTAATAGCTGGAGGCATGCGATCTGGGATTCCATGGGGATACAAATCATGAGAGGCACTTTTCTCAATCATCTTCGACATATGGTTTCCGACAGTGGCCAGGATTTGTTCGTCGCTTTCATTGAAATTTCTTTTGCGTTCAGATCGATAGATGACGTTATCGTTCCAAATGGTCTTTCCGGTTTCTGGATTTATGCCGGTGACGATAGGATGATCTGAGTCGACCATACCGCCTTTCATCGGGCGCAACCAAACGATAAAAAAGACGTTTAAAATCCCCCATGTATTATGCACGGTAAGAGCAGTCCACGTTGGGATTAGAAGCATGTAATACCAAATCAGCTCAATGAACTTCACAGGGTAACCTCCAAAAACTATCAATAAAATGTATCAGTTTTTGTCATCGGGGAGTTCTTACTTGAAAAAAGGTAACGACCTGTTAGTTTTCTAGACGATTCGTGGTAGCGTCTATCTATGCGATTTTTAAGGGCTATCATCTTCTTTTTGTTTTTGTTACCGAACGCTCACTCGGCCGAGCGTGAAATGTTGTATTTTGTCGATTACGGCATCCATACCGCTATCCTTTTGCCCTATGAATTACTGGCACCTCAACGGCCTGATTTGTTTGAGCGTTTTGAAGGGGCGACTTATATAGAGTTGAGCATTGGCGAAGACCCATTCTTTCGAAGATCAGAACATTCCAAAATGGATATTGTGCGCGCTCTTTTTTGGTCTACACCCAGTATTATTCGCATTCACCCCATCAAAGAAGAACCCCTTAAGCATTACACTAAAGTGGCGAGCGTGGCCCAAATGGAATTAAGTCATGAGCAGGCGAAGAAGTTGGCCGACTTTGCCCTTCAATCGATCCAACCGGCGAGTGTCCAAGATTTGTGGGTCGAATCTCAAGTTGAAAAAGATCGGCATTTTGTGAAGGCCATTCCGCCTTATCATTTGTTTAATAATTGCAACGATTGGACGAGTCGTATGTTTGCAACAATTGGAATTAAAACAAGGTTTACATCAAAATTTTCTTCAGCCGATTTGTTTGACGATATCATTTTAAAATCAAAGACCGGTGAAAAAATTAATTTTACGAATGAAAAGTACCTGAAGTATTTGCGCTAAAAGGTCCTTTCTTCAAAGTGATCAAGGTCGCTTCGTTAGGAACTCCTAATCGAATCGGTGGTCCCCAGAATCCAGTTCCTGTACTGACATAGAGTAGAAGATCATCGACGGTATAAGTTCCTTTAAAATATTTCTGCACCATCGCCACAATCCAATTAAAAGGAATCGATTGTCCACCGTGGGTGTGACCTGAGAGTTGAAGATTAAATCCTTGCTGGGCCGCCAGCTCACAGGTTTCAGGGCGGTGAGAGAGAAGAATTTTAAAGTCAGTGGCTATTTCATTTTGAAAGGCTTTCTTAAAATCGACTTTGTGATCTTGGTGATAGCGGTGCCCGCCAACATCAGGAATGCCTGAAATAAGAAGCTTAGAGTTCTCGCGACTTAAGATGGCATTGGAATTAAGAAGATGCTGATAACCTAGATCACTGAAAAGATTAACCCATTCTTGAACATTCCAATAGTACTCATGATTTCCAGTGATGAAGAATTTTCCTTCAGGAGCATTCACATGACGAAAGGGTTCTAGCTGTTCGCGAAGGACGTCGGCTTTGCCATCGATCATATCTCCGGTTAACACATAAATATGGGGATCATTTTGATTAAGCTTGTCGCATACTTCTTGCAAGTATTTTCGATCAATAATGGGACCAAGATGAAGATCACTGACTTGAGCTATTCTATATCCATCCCAAATCTCAGGAAGGTTAGGATGAAAAAGAGTTTGTTTCTTTAAATTGATTTTCATACTTGATGATACTGCAGCTGCGGTAGAAGTCATTTGTATAGCGCCAAAACCAACAAGAGATAAGCCTTTCTTGAGAAAATCTCTTCGCTCGATTTTTACTTCTTCAACAGGTTGCTTTTTAATCTTTCTTTTAAAGAGACGGAAAAGGTCGTAAACCACTACGGTGATAAGGAGATAGGCGACCCAGGCCATGGCGAGGTAACCCACATAAAACAAAGATTTCGCAGAAGTCGTATAATAGGAAGCATCTTGATCACGATAGAGATAACGAAAAAATCCGGTTCCAATCAAAAAGAGATCAAAAAAATAAATGGACCATTTTGGTAGACCCCAAGGTAGAATAAAAAGACGTAAAATTCGATGCCTTAGATAGAACCAAATGACTAAAAAAAGAGTAGGAACGAAAATTTTGAAAAACATGGATAACCTTAAGCAAAAAATTATTCATCTTATCATTCATTATCCAAAACGTTTTGTCTTGGGAATGATGGCCCTAACTCTTCTTTTGGCGACAGGTGTCTTTAAAATTGAATCAGAATATAGCCATAAAATCTGGTTTCGCGAAAATGACCCTTATTTGCTAGAGCTTGATCAATTTGAACGGAATTTTGGCAACGATGAAACCATTATGCTCATCGTTGAGCCCAAGAGTGATCTTTTTTCAAACGATTCTATCTCCATGGTAAAAGAGTTGACGGATCTGATGTGGAAAACTCCCCATGTTGTTCGCGTCGATTCAATGACCAACTATACTCACGTCAGCGGAAGTTTAGATGAATTAAAAGTTTCGAGTCTTATTCCTGAAAGCGAAAGGATCACTAGTGCGGAAAGTTTAGAAATCAAAAAACAAGCTCAAGAGCTCGATGATTTGGTTGGACCTATGATTGCCAAAGATATGACCTCGACAATCATCATCGCTAAGATGGCACCGGTTGAGCGCCCTGTGATCGAGTATAATCAAAGTCTTAAGTTTTTAAGTGAGCAAATGGCGAAGTATTCAAAAGAGAGGGTCTCTCTCAAAATTGGAGGGACCGTTCCACTGAATGTGGCTTTTAGAAATACTTCGACACATGATCTTGAACTCATTCTTCCGCTGGTACTCGCCATTTTAGTTGTTCTGATCTTTTTCATTTTTAAATCTTGGAAAATTTCGCTCTTTATTTTAGCGGAAATGACTTTAGTAATACTGGCCACCATGGGCTTTGCGGGTCATGTGGGAATAAAATTTTCTATGCTGATTTCTATGGTTCCTTGTATCGTCGCTGCTATCGCCTTGGCCGATTCGATTCATATTGTGACAACTTATCGCAACGAAAAATCAAAAACAAAAATTGAAGCCATCAAATATTCCATTGGGAAAAATTTTAATCCGACTATTTTTACTTCGGTAACGACTTTTGTGGGATTTGTGGGATTGATGTCGACGGACCTGCAACCTATTGCTCAGCTAGGAACTCTTGCCGCCTTCGGTGTTGTCTATGCTTGGTTCACCAGTCTCTTTCTCGTTTCCCCTTTGGTAGCCCTCTTTCTTCCAGAGATCAAAGCCTCTTCACCCATGAGTTTGGAGAAGTCACATCGCTATGTTGAATTTTTAGATCGTCACAAAAAAATGATTCTAGGACTCACTCTTTTAATCGTAGGATTCTCAGTTCATCTGACTCTCAAGAATAAAGTTAACTCCAATATCATTCGTTACTTTGATGAAAAAGTTCCTGTCCGTCAGGCCAATGAATTTTTGAAAAAGCATTTTGGAGGATACTCTGGTGTTCAAATTGTAGTCGATTCAGGTCGGGCTGAAGGAATTCACGATCCAAGCTTCTTACTTAAGACTCAAAGCTTAATTCAAAAATTAGAGAAGCTCGATAATGTCACGAGAGTTTCAAGCTTGATTGATATTATCGAGAAAATTCACAAAGCGATTGATACTCAATCTCAAACTTTTATTCCCAATAGCAAAGAGCAAGTGGCGCAAGAGCTTCTTCTCTATGAGCTGGGATTACCTGTAGGAAAAAATCTCAACACCTGGATGTCACTCAATCGACAATTATTAAGAGTTGATGTTTTGTGGTCAGTTGAAGATTCCTTTAAAGCCGTTCACGCCATTGATGACATGAGAGAGATCATAAAAGATTCAGGGCTGAAAGCTGAAGTCACTGGTAAGGCCGCTTTGATCACTGGTTTAGACCGCTACATTGTTAAAACGTTTTCAACTTCAATCTTAGGGGCGCTCGCAATGGTGGCCGTGATGATGATCATCATCTTTAAATCCATTCGCATTGGACTCTTCTCTCTGGTCCCGAATATTATTCCACCGGCCTTAGGTTTGGGGATTCTGGCCTTGATGGGTGAACCCATCGACATCGGTGTGGTACTAATCACTTCAATTACTTTGGGTATTGCCGTCGACGACACTATTTATTTTCTGACACAATATGCTCAAGAGATGAAAGATTCTGGACAGCAAATTAAGTTGAGTCTCGAAAAAGTTTTGATGAAATCAACCGCCGGACTTATTCACACTAGTGTTATTCTGATCTTAAGCTTTCTGGTTTTCTTAATAGGTGATTTTGCCCCAAACCGACACTTTGGATTTTTAATCGCCATCGTGCTCTTTTTAGCGCTTTTATGTGATCTTTGTTTGCTGCCAGCTTTATTGCTTTTGCGCAAAAAACCCGTATCCAAAGGGTAGTCGAGGGGCAATCGCTCATGTAAGATGTGAGCCACATGCGTGACCTCATTTTTAAGAAACTCTATCCGTATATTCGCCCTTACAAAGCTAAGGCGATCGGAGCCGTTTTATTATCAGTTGTACTGGCCGCCATCGGTGGAGCTCAAGTTGCGCTGGTTCGTCCTTTAATGGACAAAGGTTTAAGCCCAGACACTCCACGCGAACAGGTTTTAATTCTTGCTGGTCAGCTATTAATTTTGGGACTGCTTAATTTTCCTTGTCGCTTTTTTCATTTTTATTGGTTGAGATTTATTATGGATCGCGCGACTTGCGAAGTTCGCGACCAGATCATGATGAAGTTTTTGAGATTAAAAAGTTCTTTTTATTCGCAATCCAAACAAGGTCAAATGATTTCAAATGCCATTAACGATACTCAGATTTTTGCCCAAGGCTTTAAGGCCGTGGTGGATTTGATTCGTGAACCCTTGAAAGCAATAGTTTATCTTACAATGGCCTTTATTAGCGATTGGCAATTAACGCTTGTGATTTTTGCCATTGCGCCTTTTCTCATCATCATCTTTGGTGTTTCTGGTAAAAAAGTGAAGAAGCACCAAGGTGAAGTTCAACACGAGCACGGTGAGCTTACTCATACCATCTCAGAGGGCTTATCTGGTCACAAAATTACCAAAGCTTTTAATCTCCAAAGTTTTGTTTTCAATCGCTTCCATTCAGCCCAAGAGCGTTTTTTCAATTCAGTGATGAAGACCACCTTTGTAGAAGAGATGGCCCATCCTTTGGTAGAAGTCATTGGAGCTTGTGCTTTTTCGGCCGTGATCGTTTTTGCCCATCATCGAGTGCAAATGGGCGAGACCACAGTTGGTGAGTTTATTGCTTTCGTCGCAGCGCTGGCCCTATTTATGGACCCGATCAGAAAATTCTCTCAGGCCAACGTCAAGCTTTCGCAAGCCCATGCCGCTAGTGAACGCATCAATGCTTTATTGCAAATGCCTGAAGAGCGCAAAGACGGCAAAGTTCAACTCAATCACTTTGAAAAAGAAATTATTATCTCCAATCTTACTTTTTCTTATGGTGAAGGCGATGTGATTAAGAATCTGAATTTAAAAATTCAAAAAGGGAAAAAGGTCGCACTAGTTGGACTCTCTGGTTCTGGAAAATCAACGCTCGTAAACCTCTTACTTGGTCTCTACGACGTTCCAAGAGGAACCATGGCCATTGATGGCCATGACATCAATGATATCGACCTCTCATCGTTACGCAAAATCTTTGGTCTGGTGTCTCAAGATATTTTTCTCTTTAACGACTCCATTAAAAACAATTTGAAAGTTGGTTTTGATTTTACTGATCAAGAAATTAATCAAGCGATGGAAGTGGCCTACGCTTCAGAATTTGTGAACAAGCTGCCTCAAGGCATGGACACTTTAATTGGAGATCGCGGAACGCGCCTCTCGGGTGGCCAGCAACAGCGAATCACTATTGCGCGCGCCTTCCTCATCAATTCACCTGTACTGCTTTTTGATGAAGCGACTTCAGCGCTGGATAATGAAAGTGAAAAAGTGGTACAAAAAGCCCTTGAGAGATTAGCAGGGGAGAAGACAGTGGTCGCCGTCGCTCACAGGCTTTCGACCATTCAAGATTATGATCGCATCTATGTTATGCATGACGGTCATTTAGTAGAAGAAGGCAATCATCAGGAATTGATGAGTAAGGCCGGAGAATACGCTAAGCTTTATGAACTCTCGCAAAAAATTTCTTAAGTTCTGATTCAGGAAAATGGGGTATCTTCCATCCCTTTAAAAAATACAACATCTCATCAGCAAATCCAAAAGGCTCACCACTATTGCGAATGCCGATATCTTTAACGACTTCGTTGCGAGCAGGCCAATAAGTCGTTTTAAAAACGATATCCCAAAAAGTCAGCGTGCTGCCGTAGTTGGCATCAAAACTTTTTGAATGATGAATTCGATGGTAGCGAGGCGAGACGATCAGATAATCGAGCCAGCCCAGACTCAAGTTCAAGCTTGAGTGTTGATAAGTGTTGGCGAGAGCGTAGAAGAGAAAATAAGTATTAATAGCAGACTGAGAAAAACCAATCATCGCCATGATTGCGCCAATGATGGTTCCTGAAAATAAAACTTCGCCACCATGAGTGTAGGAAGTGAGAAGGACTGTGTACTTGGGATCGATGTGATGTTGAAAATGAAAGCGCCATAAAAAACTAATGTGCTTCAAGTAGTGAATGAGCCAGTTCATCAGCTCGGCAAAAAGAAAGCAACCAACATAATCCAGAAGGGGGACGCGCGAGATTCCTAGCATATCTGGGAAATGGCCTTTGACGATGGCACTCATTTTTCCCGTGAGAAAAAGAGTGAGAGCGGCGGCGATCAAGTAGCTTACAGTGCGCTTGCGATCGATTCCTGCTTTAAAGCTTTGTCGAAATTCTGGGGACACGAAAGCCTCAATCCCGAAGAGGATGATGATGCCGATCGTTCCAAAGAGTGTAGTGGCTTCACTTGTCATGGCCGATATGTACCATTTCTAGCAAAAAAAGGGGGAATTCTTAGTCTTTAACGCTATGCGTTTTTATCTTTTACAATACGACTCAAAGCAAAGGCTTAAAAGGTGGCTGGCACGAGGGTTCTTCTCTGCTATAGTTGGCGCAAAATCAATGACCTATTTTCGCTAGGAGAAACACTGTGTCAGAATCTAATCTGAAGTCCATGGCCGATCTCGTCTCACTCAGTAAAAGAAGAGGTTTCGTCTTCCAAAGTTCTGAAGTCTATGGAGGCTTGAGTTCTTGTTATGATTACGGCCCATTGGGTGTCGAACTTAAAAATAATATTAAAAATCGCTGGTGGAAAACCATGACTCTTCGTGAAGATGTGGTGGGGATTGATGCTTCCATTTTTATGCATCCTCAAGTTTGGAAAGCTTCTGGCCACGTTGATGGATTTAATGATCCGATGGTGGATTGTAAGCAATGTAAGTCGCGCTATCGTGCCGATCAAATTGATACCAGCAAGCCTTGTCCAGCTTGTGGTTCAAAAGATACTTTCACAGAACCTCGCGACTTCAACCTCATGTTTAAAACTCAAATGGGCCCGGTAGAAGATTCTTCTTCAACTGTTTATATGAGACCTGAAACCGCTCAAGGTATTTTCGTTAACTTCTTAAACGTTCAAAGCACCATGAGAATGAAATTGCCTTTTGGTATTGCTCAGATTGGTAAAGCTTTTAGAAATGAGATTACGCCTGGAAATTTTGTTTTTAGAATGCGCGAGTTTGAACAAATGGAAATGCAATATTTCTTGAAGCCAGGCACTCAAATGGAGTCGTTTGAGAAGTGGCGCGAGATTCGTTGGCAATGGCATATTGATAACGGACTCCGAGCTGATCGTATTCGTTGGAAACAACACGGCCCAGATGAGCTCGCTCATTACGCTGATGCTGCTTGGGATATTGAGTATCAATTTGCCCATGGTTGGGGAGAGATGGAAGGGATTCACTCTCGTACCGATTTCGACCTTACTCAACATGAAAAGTTCTCAGGCAAATCTCTCTCTTACGTTGATCAAATGGATGGAAATAAAAAATACGTTCCTTACGTGGTTGAAACTTCAGTTGGGGCTGATCGTTGTTTCTTGGCCGTCATGAGTGATGCTTATCGCTTAGAAAATGAAGGGCAAGGTGATAGTGAGCGCGTGGTGATGAAGTTTCATCCGAAGCTCGCTCCCGTTAAAACGGCTATTTTACCTTTGATGAAAAAACCAGAACTGGAAGATGTCGCTCGTAAACTTTACGACGATGTCTCAAGTGATTATATGTCAGAGTACGATGTTTCAGGTTCAATTGGTAAGCGCTACCGTCGCCAAGATGAGATCGGAACTCCATTTTGTATGACTGTTGATTACGATTCGTTAACGGATCAATCGGTGACCATTCGCGATCGCGATACCATGAAGCAAGAGCGTATTAATGTTTCGCAAGTTAAGAATTATTTAAAGGATCATTTTAAATTTTAATTTTTTATAGAGGAGAATATCATGTCTCACAAATGGGTCTACGCTTTTAATAGTAAAAAAACCGAAGGCAACAAGGACATGAAAGAGTTGCTCGGCGGAAAAGGGGCCAACCTCGCTGAGATGAGCTCGCTTGGACTTAATGTTCCTCCAGGTTTCACCATTTCCACAGAAGCTTGCTTAGATTACGGAAAAAGGGGTAACCAAATCTCTGATGAAATCAAAGAGCAAGTTTTAACGGCCGTAAAAGAAGTTGAAGCATTCTCTGGCAAAAAGTTTGGTGATTCAGCAAATCCACTTTTATTCTCTGTTCGCTCTGGTGCTCGTGCTTCGATGCCGGGGATGATGGATACTGTTTTAAATCTGGGTCTCAATGAAGAAACTGTTGAGGGCATGATTAAGCTGACTAACAATCCCCGTTTTGCATGGGACGCTTACCGCCGCTTTATTCAAATGTACGCCAATGTGGTGATGAATTTTAACATTTCTTTGCTCGAGTCAACTCTGGAAGACTTGAAAGAAGCTCGTGGTGTGCATGAAGATACCAAGCTTAAGGCCGAGGACTGGAAAGAACTGTGTAAAGTCTTTAAGAAAATTATTTTAGAAGAGTCAGGGAAGCAGTTTCCTAACGATCCGATGGAGCAGCTATGGTTGGCCGTGGCAGCTGTTTTCCGCTCTTGGGACAATCCTCGTGCAAATAAATACCGCCAGATTAATGGAATTCCTCACGATTGGGGAACTGCAGTTAACGTTCAGTCGATGGTCTTCGGAAATATGGGAGACGATTGTGCGACGGGTGTGTGCTTTACTCGCGATCCATCGACAGGTGCCAAAAGATTTTTTGGAGAGTACTTAGTCAATGCTCAAGGTGAAGACGTGGTTGCTGGGATTAGAACTCCACAACCAATCAATGATGATTCGAAGAATGATTCCAATAAAAAACTTCCGACACTTGAAGAAGTGATGCCAGCAGCCTTTAAAGAGCTAACTGCGGTTTATCAAAAACTCGAACTCCATTACAAAGACATGCAAGATATCGAGTTCACTATTGAGAAAGATACGCTTTTTATTCTTCAAACCAGAAACGGAAAGAGAACTGCCAATGCTGCGATTAAGATTGCAGTCGATCTAGTAGAAGAAAAAGTACTAAGCAAAGAAGAAGCCTTGATGAGAATCAAGCCAGATGATTTGAACCAACTCTTGCATCCGCGCTTAGACACAAAGGCCGTGAAGAAAGTGATCGCTCAGGGTTTACCAGCTTCACCAGGAGCAGGTACAGGAGAGATTTGTTTTACTTCAGACGATGCCCACGACAAATCAGAAGCAGGAGTTAAAGTTATTTTGGTTCGCCAAGAAACTTCACCTGAAGATATTCATGGAATGGTCGCGGCTGAAGGCATTTTAACTGCCAGAGGGGGAATGACTTCACACGCAGCGGTTGTTGCTCGCGGAATGGGCAAGCCTTGTGTTGCTGGTTGTTCGGCTTTGATCATCAATGCAAGTGCCAAGACCATGACTGTAAATGGAAAAGTTTATCGCGAAGGTGATCATATAACGATTGATGGTGCTAATGGCGAAGTTTACGAGGGAGCTATTCCAACCATCGATGCCAAAATTTCTGATGACTTTGCCGTTTTTATGAAATGGGCCGATGAAGTTCGTAAGTTAGGAGTTCGGGCCAATGCCGATAATCCACATGATTCAGAAGTGGCGATAAAGTTTGGTGCCCACGGAATTGGTCTTTGTCGAACGGAACATATGTTTTTTGAACCGGAAAGAATTCTGGCTGTAAGAGAGATGATTTTTGCCAAAGACAAGCCTAATCGCGAAAAAGCATTGGCGAAACTTTTGCCTTATCAAGTTTCAGACTTCAAAGGCATTTTCAAAGTGATGAACGGGTTGCCAGTGAATATTCGCTTGCTCGATCCTCCTCTTCACGAATTCCTGCCTCATTCAAAAGAAGATAAGCAAGAACTGGCCGATGCCTTAGGTCTTTCGCTTTCTGAAATAGAAGAGCGCGGCGATAAATTGCATGAGTTCAACCCGATGCTCGGTCATCGGGGTTGTCGCTTAGCTATTACTTTCCCTGAAATATACAATATGCAAGCACGAGCAATTGCTACTGCTGCAGTTGAATGTGCGAAAGAGAAAATCGTGGTTAAACCTGAAATTATGATTCCCCTGGTTGCTTTGGGACAAGAGTTAAAAATTATTAAAACTGATGTGATTGCAGAAGTTGAAAAAGTTTTTAAAGAATTGGGGACAACTGTTGAATATAAAGTGGGAACAATGATTGAGCTTCCTCGCGCCGCCATTATGGCCGGAGAGATTGCTAAAGATGCACAGTTCTTTTCTTTTGGTACTAACGATTTGACTCAAACAACTTTTGGCCTCTCTCGCGATGATGCTGGAAAGTTTCTGCCTGAGTATGTTTCAAAAGGAATTATGGCGGGAGATCCATTTGTTTCTCTCGATCAAGACGGTGTCGGCTTTTTAGTGAAGCATGCTGTTGCTGAAGGGAAGAAGAACAATCCTCAAATACATATGGGAATTTGTGGTGAGCACGGAGGAGATCCTAAGTCGATTGATTTCTGTCATCGCGCAGGTCTTGATTACGTCAGTTGTTCACCGTTTAGAGTACCAATCGCTCGTTTGGCCGCAGCTCAAGCAGCGATTAACAACAGATAAATGCAAAGTTTGTTCGAGCACATTCCCAGTCTTATGCAAAATCAGAACTTCGACACATTAGCGGTCGGAGTTCTGGATTTTAAAACTCACGTCGTTGAAACATTTCAATACAATTCAAATAAAGGAGTCTTCACTGACGATCTCTATTTTGATTTGGCCTCAATGACCAAGCCTCTCACCATGGGAGCTGCTTTTCTTCTCCATGAAAAATTGCGAACTCCCTTAATACAAATGCTGATCGAGCATCGTGCGGGATTACCTGCATGGGCAATTCTCTCTCGCGATAATTGGCGCGAACATGTGTTGTCTTTTAATCCGAAAGAATCACCGACTGAGTACTCTGATCTCTCCGCTTTAAGAGTCATGCTCGAGATGGAAAAGGTTTCAGGAGAATCGTTAAAGGAAATGTGCTCATCCTATTGGGATAAAGAGCTACTTCATTGGTTTGACCTCAAATCTGAACATCGTTGTGTCGATACAGGATATAGACAAGGGCATATTGTGAATGGCGAAGTTCACGATCCCAATGCTTTTAATATTCAAAATTTTTGTTCTCATGCTGGCATGTTCGGAACGATTAATGGTGTTTGTAAATCTCTTCTCAATCTTGATCGAGAAGGGAATTTACTTAAAACCATGAATCAAAATCTTAAAAAGAAACCTGCGTCTCAACGCTATTGTTGGGGATGGGATTCGATTCAAGATTCAGCCACAACTTTGGCTGGACCTGGTGCAGGCTCTGATGTTTTTGGACATTTGGGATTTACTGGAACAAGTATGTGGATTGATTCTCTCAAAGCTCGTGGGATTATTATCTTAAGTAATTCAACCCAGCACTATTGGTATCAAAAAGAAGGGATCAATCACATTCGCCGAACCTTAGGATCACAATTTTGGAAACAAAGCTAAAATATAGTCTGATATTCATTGCTATTTTTCTTCTCAATTCTTGTTTTGAGAAAAAGCAAAAAAACCCCGACATGCCAAAGCTGATGGTGCTTGATTCCCTTGAAAAGCCTAACTTCGCTACTGAATCAGATTGGAAATCAAGTGCAGATCGAATCGTTTTTAGGAATGCTCCGACAGGTTTTATTGTACGAGGTGAACTCTGCCTACTTGTCGGTAAAGCACAGCGACTTGAGTCAATTACAACAATTCATCCTTCAGCGAGCGATTATAAAGTGGACACCTATTATGATGCGATCACTGAGCTGACAGCGCAAAATTGTACAAATACCAAGTATGCTTGGCTTGAGCTCAACGACTCCTTTCACTCGAAAGACTTGAATATTGAATTGAAAAAACTTGAAATCGACGCCCCAACTGAGCCGACCGTTCCTTTTTTCGTGCAGATGGAAGTGTATGCTTTTAATAAAGCGATGAATAACGATGTCCACGTTGAAGATTATGAAAGTCCGCTGTCTGCACTAGATCTTCTCTCTAAACATCGCCTGCAACCGATTAAATCTTGGGTGTCAGCGAGTGCTCCAGTTGATACTGGGGATTTTTCATTTTCTAAGTTTGTTATGAATTACGCCACAGGCCCGGCCAATATTCCCGAAGGCTCAATGGCAAACACCTACGCCGATTATGTGAAAGACGCTTGGTTTTATGTAATCGATGAACCACAACCTCACCAGGCCAGAAGCCTGCAGGCCAAGCTTGATGAATTAGAAGCAAAACATCCAGCTGTTCAAAAAATGGTGACGGCCCCAAGCAACTTTCCCGTTAAGGGCATTGATATTTACTGTCCCGTTCTTCAACACATCAAAAAGCGCGATGACTATCCCGACACTTTGTGGAGTTATATCTCTTGCATGTCCCATGGGTGCGGAACCAACCGATCTGTATTATCTGATCCAAATAATTTTGAACACGTCGATCACGATCGAAGTGGTGAACCCGATATCATGATCGATGCTCCAGCGATGGATCTCTATGCACTTTTTCTGATCACGAAAGAGCTCAGCATTCAGGCTTTGCTCTACTTTGATTCCATCACCCAATGGGCGCTCATCAAAAAAGGCATCGACGTGTTTAAAGATATGTACAATTTTGGTGGCAACGGTGATGGTACTCTGATTTATCCTGATCTTAAAAATAAACGGGCCTACCCAAGTCTGCGTCTCAAAATTCTGAGAGAGGCTTCTTATATGAGAGATGCGCTCGAACTCTGCCCGCAAAAACCTGATCTCTCTAACTTCTACCGATCACCGACGGAGTGGAGTTTTCCAACAAATATTAGGAATATCATTTATCGTTGTATTGAAAAATAATATCTAATCGTCACTTACATCAAAATTCTTTTTATAATACGGGTTATCTAAATTAGGCACTGTTTGTTTTCAATTAAAGGAATACATTTTGAAATTTTCGCTTCCGCATGTCTTTTCTAACTTTGGTTTTGGTTCAGTTTTGTAGGACCAGTCAAGCCATGTAAATATAGTCTTAGTAGAGGTATGAAAACACCCGGCTGGTCACATCAATAATTAACGAAAAATTTTACAATTATTTAGATTCTTTCAATTTTACATGATACTCAGTTCCACCGTTTAGGGATGCTTTTAGAATAGTGACTGTATATTTGTTAGATTTGTACAATTCTCCTTTTTTGTAGGTTTGAACTATTTTGAACTTTTCATCTAACAATTTTGGAATATCCTTTAATGCAATACCTTCTTTTTCAACCTCTAGTTCACAATATCTGAAGGGACGAAGTTTATCTTTACAATCTTCAATGATTTTCTTCTTTCCTAAATCAATACTCTTTTGATCGACATACTTCTTATTATTGGCCAATAGATACTGATCACTTTTAACGATATAATTTAAACTAATCATAAATTTCTTCATTTCAACATCAACCTTTGCCCCAAGCATTCCGTATCCAACTTTGCTTTCATTCAATTGATTTTTGTCTTCATCATCAAGATCCATTTTCTTTAACACTTCAACTTCTGGAAAATCTTCACCTAATCCGATAACGTATTCATAATATGACTTTATCTGCCTACCTATAAGATCTTTTTCACCATTCTTAATTTTTTCATTAATCTTCCCTAACATTTCTTCAGAGATTGATTCCTTACAACTTAAAGTTATCGCCAAAGTAATAATCAATAATAATATTTTCATACATACCTCTTCATTTATGTTTAAGCTGCTAGTTTTTCATTTATTTCTTCTTGGGCCATTCTTCTTTCAATTTCATCGGCAACAGCTTGAGATACACATACTTTACCTACGGGATTAAAGTACGTTGATAGAGATTTTGCCATGACTAGTCCTGCTGGTATTCCGATTATAGAAAAAAACAGCCCGATCGTTTGAAAAGCTGCTCCTAAGGCAAACAAAGCACCAAAGGGTAGCCAGAGAATCATAATAATTTTGCTATAAATTCCCCAGTACTTGGAAGTTTCAGTCTTAGTGACTTTGTTTTTGATCATCTGATCACTTGAGACCATTGCTCTACCAAATGGTTTAAGCAGAAACTTTGCATGCTCAATTAAACCTAATCCCAAGGGAGCAGCAATCACCGTTGCGATAAGAACAATACCCATAAGATATGTAATTCCAGCTGTAATAAATCCCATAAATGGAATGTGCCAAAGAATATTTCCTGCAGCTTTCATGAATTCTCCCTTTTTTTATTCGTGGTTAAAATTTTTAACCAAATTATTAATTATTTTGCTAATTGTTTATCGATAAGTTTAATGTCTTACTGAAGTACCGATGAGGTAAAACTTCTTACCATTCAAATATTAGTAAACTGTCCGATAATTAATCCTCAATTTAAAAAGGAGATTCTTGTGAAAAAGTTCATTGGTTTATTATTTTGTTTTTCATTATTTAGCTGTGCCAATTTAATGAGGACTTTATCTGGAGTAGGTATGGAGCGAGATGATGCGGCAGTCAAGATTCGAGGGATGAGACCAGTAGAAGCTAAAAATTTTTTAGGAACACCCGTATTTGAAGGATTATCAATTGTAGAGCATAAAGCAGCTTTTGTACTTATATATACAGATGTAGAGCAATCCCAGGCGGGCTATAATCTAAATAAGGGAAAAAGATGTTTCTCTTTTTTCTTTAATCAAGAAAATGGATACAAATTGAAAGATTACGGAGGCTCACCAACTCACGGACCTCATACAATTAGTACCGATGTGCATTGTTCTTTAGGAGCTTTAGCAAAGCGATATAGAGA